>Ga0182027_10006857_pt1 | contig 16945 bp, 13 predicted proteins | sample 712E1DmetaG_FD_121300 | JGI IMG/M metagenome (GOLD analysis project Ga0182027, IMG submission 121300) | Permafrost microbial communities from Stordalen Mire, Sweden - 712E1D metaG (Illumina Assembly) | ecosystem: Environmental > Terrestrial > Soil > Wetlands > Permafrost | place: Sweden... | reverse complement strand
TTTGTCCCGAAGGGATGCCGTTGGCACGGGATGAGTCGAAGTGCGGAATGATGGAATCCTTCGACTCGCTTCGCAAAAAACGCTCCGCTCGCTCAGGATGACGAACTACGCTGAGCAGTTACTGAAGAATAACAAAAGGACCGCCGCTCGCCAGAGCGGTATAGCCGGAACATGGATGTTTTCCGGCACACTCATAATTCATAGCATCTAGTTGCAGGCAGGTTAAACTCCGCAGGAGGGTATAGTCTTCTGCGGAGTTTTGTTTAAATTCTCTCCGTCATCCTAAATGAGTGCAAACCCTCACCGCCAGACGATCATATATCCATTTCCCAGCAAGTCATCGTAGCCGATTCCAATGTTTGACAGTGTCGAAATATCCACCGGTGCATCCGCTGTGATGACACCAAAACCGGTTTGGCCTGTTAATTTGTGCGTGTCATTCTGGAAAAACACGCTATAGGGATCCGATAATTGTATCATGACATTGGTCATCACGCTCGCCGGATTTATTATAGTGCCGTCGGCCAATTTGTATTCAAGTGTTATAGAGGTAAGCCAGCCTTTGCCGTTGGTATGAAGCGTCGGTATAACAAGAATCAGATTATATTTTGCATCGGTACAGGAATAATCAAGAGTGTAGGAACGTTCTCCATCAAGAGTCAATGTGTACGTTCCCTTTTTAAACGGCAAAAACGCCGTTCCCCACGGAGCGTCCGGCGGGGCATTGCTTAACCGGGCGAAGGAAGCAATAAAGCTGCGGCCTGCGCCGCATGCGGGGGCTTTCAAAAATCCCCATCGTATGATATCTGTATAAGGATCCGTCGCCGGTCCCGTCAAGGTAATGTTTCCTGCATAAAAAGAGAGATCAGAACCACCGCCGACTTCCAGCCCATAGTTCACAAAATAATGTGAACTGTCCGCAAGCCCGGGGAGCGTGTCGTTGCATCCCCAGTGCCCGCCGTACACGGCGTAATTCGTCACGACGACCAGTTGTTTGTTCGACAGAACATCGGGAATGCCGTCATTGTCGGCATCGATATTCTTTGCAATGGATTCGTAGTAACAATCGATTGTTCGCAAGCTCTGCAATTCAGTTTCAGAGATTTGAATTTCGTTTCCGAAAGGATCGTGGGAAGGAATGACGCTCTTGCCGACCAGCGTCAGTGTTGACAGGTCGATCGTGGTGTTCTCCCCGTTGACCAGATTTCCCAGCGGCAGCATGTTCATGCCGTGTGCAGAAAGGTTTCCGATATATTTATTCTGGGAATCCAGAAACAGCAGCGCAACTCCCGTCCCGAGTTGAGCGGTGACGGAAAAAGTATCCGCCGTAATATCGGTGAGACTGTAATAATATTTGCTGAAGACCAGCACTTTTTTTGCATCGGAGAGTGAAACGGAATCCATATTTTTCTTCAATCCTGTAATTTTCCCCCTGATATGTATACCATTCTGCGCTCCATTGGTATTGCCGCCATTGTTGCCGTCGGGATTGACCGGAATACTGTCTTTCTGATTGCAATGGGAGAAAAATATTGTCATGCTCACGAGGAGAAGGGAGACTATTTTTTTCATACAACACCTCTGGTATCGTCGTCCAATGCGCTGCATTTTCAGCAGTGATGGCTGCGTCGGCAGATTCTGCCGGCCCGATAAAAAATCCCCGGCATCTGCCGCCACGTCGGACAGAACCAGACTTCGAGGATTTTAATCGATGCGGAAAGATAGAGAAGAAAATTTGGGGAATCAACAGATGCCGGGAAAGCAATGAAGAATTATGGATTATGAATGCGGAACGGAATGCGGCTCACTCGCAAAGTCGTTGACCGGAGCCGGTGTGTGGTCGATAAGCATCGGGCCGAACGGGAATGAGTGCAAATGCCCCGTCCCGGGATCTTTTGGGATAAGGGCGATATCTTGATTCTTTATCCACGGATCGGTGAGAAAAAGATGTCGCCACTCCGTGGCTCTTTGTCTTTATGTGTGACCGTTTCTACAAAGATGCCGCCGCTGGCGCGGCTCTTCACACGTCGGGAATCGCGGAACAAACTAACGCTGTGGAAAAATATGTCACACCTTCGGTGTTCGTACCAATGTTGGATATCCACGCTATAATACTATCACACCTTCGGCGTTATAGTCTGTGTAGGGAAAGATCAAACACAAGCCCGAAGGGGTGAAACAATATTGTGGAATACAATGTCACGCCCTCAGTGTTTTAGCTTTCGTAGGGATAATTATAGCAGAAACAAGACGACAGAGGATAAAACCCCGAATGGGTGACACAAGATCAAAGAAGAAGAATGCCACCGATCACAGTGATTCAGCAGCGGCGGATCTTCAGATGAAAACAGCAAAGGCAACGCTGGAGCATCGAGGCTAACGTTCCCACGCCGGCCTACGACTCGTGGCGAGATTGGAATCAAGAAAGAACAAAACACCGTCGAGCTCCGCCCGGCGGCGGTACAACTCTGTGATCTCTATAGTAAAAAATCCCTTCGTTTGTAATTTCCTAAAATCTCTGCAACAAATTTTTACCTGTTATCGTTAATAAGATATCGGCTGACGGATTACCGTTGTGACCGCAGCGATCGCAGACGGCAGTATGCACAACTCGAACGAAGCGTGCATTGCCATAAAGGGCGGGAAAAAAGAAAAAAGACAAAAGTAAAAGGCGCGAGAAATCGTGAGAGAGTCGATTTACCCTCGCGAACGGGTACATAGCAAAATGTCAAAGGCGCGATGAATTGCAGCAAGACCGCATTCTCATAATGCGCAAGTAAAATTCAATGTAAGAGAGATCTCATAGCGTGCTGCACGGCGGGAATGCGATCATGCGGCGAAGAAATACACTTCAACATCGAAGAAATGAGCTGTTGCATCAAAGAGATGCTCCCTGAAAACGAAAAGGTGCACTGTTGCAGTAAAGGTATGTTACTCGAGACCCAAAGAAGTGTACTGTTGCAGTAAAGGTATGTTACTCGCGCGCGAAGAAATGCCTGGTTGCAGTAAAGGTATGTTACTCGAGACCCAAAGAAGTGCACGGTTGCAGTAAAGGTATGTTACTCCGGCCAGGTGAAATGCAGTATTCGAGTAAAGGTATGTTACTCGCGACCGGGTGAGATGCAGTTTTCGAGTAAAGGTATGTTACTCGTGACCAAGTGAAATGCAGTATTGGAGTAAAGGTATGTTACTCGCGATCGGAGAAATGCAGTTTTCGAGTAAAGGTATGTTACTCGTGACCAAGTGAAATGCAGTATTCGAGTAAAGGTATGTTACTCACGACCGGGTGAAATGCACTTTGGGAGTAAAGGTATGGTGCTCGTGACCGGAGAAATGCAGTTTGCGAATAAAGGTATGTTACTCAGACAGAAGAAAGGCACCGGGAGAACAACGGGATAAGACTTTTCAGCAGAGAATGTGAGTGGGTTTCACGAAGAAACCACTCATTGTGCAAACAATAACCATATAAGGAGGTCCTATGAACAAGCAGCAGGAAAACCGGCTGACGATGTACGAAGGACTTTTGGTCCTTCTGCAGACGAACAGCGCAAAACTCCAATCCTTCGGGATGATCTCGAGCGCGGTGACGGAGTTTGCCGGCACCGTCTCCGCCATCAAGACAAAATCGGTGGAGGTGGACATTGCCACCGTCGGCAAAGTGGCCACAAAATTCGGCGCGCAGGAAGCGCTTGCGATCGCGCTGCTCCCCGTCTGCTCTACGCTCTATGTGTACGGCAGGAAACAGGGCGATGCGGAGATACAGGCGCGCGTCAGCATTTCAGAAACGCGCCTGCATCACATGCGCGATACGGAGCTTGCGTCGTTCGCTACCGGTCTTCTCGATCTGGCAACGGCACATGCGGCGGACATTGCACCGTTCGGCGTCCCAGCTGAAATGATCGCCGGCCTGAAGATAAAAACAGATACGTACTCCGCCGCCATCGGCGCCCGGGAGGTGAGCGTTGCAGAGCGCAAAGGCGCGCGCGGCAGCATGAACGATTTGTTCGACAAGGCGGACGAACTGCTGCACGAAGAACTCGACCGCTACATGGAGCTCATTCGCGGGGCGGAGAGGGAGTTCTACAACAAATACTTCTCCGCGCGCGTGGTGAAGGATATCGGCATCCGGCACCGTGCGGCCGTTGAGGCAGCATCTGCACAACCAGTAGCGGCGAATCCGTAATCATGAATTATGAATGAGGAAAGGTAAACGGACCGCCGCTCGCTAGAGCGGCAATGCCGGACCACCGCTCGTTCGCAGAGTCGTTGACCAGAGCGGTAAAGCCGGAGCGTTGCAGTTCCTTGTAGAACTCATAATTCATAACGAGCGGTTGTAGGCTGGTTAAGATCCGCAGGAGGGTAATGCCTTCTGCGGATTTTTATTACAATCCGTAAGTCGTTTTGTAGGAACAGCCGATCTATGAGTCGTAGATCCGACCGTTTCCAGCTTGAAGGTCTGCCAAATCCCGGGCGCAATTCAAATCCTGCAATATAAGGAAAACATTGTTTTTCCAGCGCATTTCGATTACATTGTATCGATTAGCGAACAGGGTTGCATGTAGAGCAATGACTTGACATCCGTTGGTTTGGGGATTAGCCGCAATAGTGTCTTCTCCTCGTTTTCATCGGATGAAAGTCGGTGTGGTCGGATTCAGCAGTGAAAAGAGTGCCAAAATCCCCATGAACAAAAAGACTCTCAGTGAACGTGATATCTGTACGCAATTCATTACTCCTGCACTCGTTGCAGCGGGATGGGATCTGGAATCACAGGTTCGGGAAGAAGTAGGCTTCACAAAAGGCCGCGTGATTGTGCGCGGTAAGCTTGTCAGCCGCGGCCAACCGAAACGTGCTGACTACATTCTCTATTATAAGCCCAATCTCCCCATCGCTGTCATCGAAGCTAAGGATAATAATCATTCGGTTGGCGACGGCATGCAGCAGGCACTTGCGTACGCAGAATGTCTGGATATTCCGTTTGTCTTCAGTTCCAACGGCGATGCGTTTCTCGAACACGATCGCATGGTATCCAAAGGCGTTATCGAAAAGGAAATCTCGCCCAATGCGTTTCCCTCACCGGAATTGCTTTGGGCCAGATATTGCAAAGCCAAACAATTCACTCCGGAACAGGAAGAGATCGTCTCGCTCGATAACTACATCGACAGTAGCGGAAAAGCTCCCCGCTACTTCCAGCAAAACGCCATCAACCGCACACTGGAAGCCGTCGCCCGGGGACAAAACAGGATTCTGCTTGTCATGGCCACGGGTACGGGCAAGACGTACACGGCCTTTCATATCATCTGGAAGCTGTGGAAAGCCGGGCTGAAGAAGCGCATTCTTTTTCTTGTTGACCGGAATATTCTCGCCGATCAGACTCGCACGAACGACTTCAAGCCGTTCGGCGCAGCAATGACGAAGATTACCAATCGCAATGTCGATAAGTCCTATGAAATTTATCTTTCGCTCTACCAGGCAGTCAGCGGCAACGAAGAAGACAGGAACATCTATAAACAGTTTACGCCCGGATTCTTTGATCTGATTGTCGTGGACGAGTGCCACCGTGGCAGCGCTGCCGAAGATGCCGCGTGGCGGGAAATTCTCGACTACTTCAAATCCGCTACTCAAATCGGATTGACTGCAACTCCAAAAGAAACGAAGTATGTCTCCAATATCCACTACTTCGGTACGCCGGTGTATCAATATTCTCTGAAGCAGGGAATAGAAGACGGCTTTCTCGCTCCCTACAAGGTCATTCGTATCGACATTGATAAAGATCTTGCGGGTTGGCGGCCCGAGAAGGGAAAAACAGATAAACGCGGTGAAGTGATTGAAGACCGCATCTACAATCAGAAAGACTTCGACCGGACGCTTGTCCTGGAGAAGCGAACGGCACTCGTTGCCCGAAAGGTCACGGAATTCCTGAAGGGTACGAGTCCGTACGATAAGACAATAATCTTCTGCGAGGACATCGACCACGCGGAACGGATGCGCTCTGAGTTGGTTAATCTGAATCCGGAAGAAGTGGCAAAGAGCAGCAAATATGTGATGCGTATTACCGGGGATAACAACGAAGGCAAAGAGGAACTCGACAATTTCATTCTGCCGGAATGCCGGTATCCAGTTATTGCCACCACGTCCAGACTGATGAGCACGGGGATCGACGCGCAAACCTGCAAGCTCATTGTCATCGATCAAAACATCGAATCTGTTTCCATGTTCAAGCAGATCATCGGCCGCGGCACGCGCATCAACGAAGACTACGACAAGCTGTATTTTACAATCATGGATTTCCGGAAGGCAACAGAGCTTTTTGCCGACAAGGATTTTGACGGTCCGCCGATTCAAATCTATGAACCAAAACCAGATGAACCGGTTGTGCCGCCCGATGTTTCCGAGCCGCTCGATTCCGACGAACCGGGACAGGGTGTCGCCATCGATCCTTTCCCGCCCGATACCGGTGGTGGAAAGCGAATCAAATACTACGTCAGTGACGTACCCGTTTCCGTCATCTCGGAAAGGGTGCAATATTACGGCAAAGACGGGAAGCTGATCACGGAATCGCTGAAGGACTACACGCGCAAGAATGTGAAGAAGGAATTCTCGTCTCTGGATTCATTCCTCCTCCATTGGACAACGGGGGAAAAGAAACAGGCGATCATCGACGAATTGGAAGAGCAGGGAATACTGCTGACCGCGCTGGCGGAAGAAGTGGGCAAGGATATCGATCCGTTCGACCTCGTCTGTCATGTGGCCTTCGGCCGGCCGCCGTTGACGCGCCGTGAACGGGCCGAGCAGGTGCGCAAGCGCAATTACTTCGCAAAATACGAAACCAATGCCCGTGCGGTTATCGACAAACTTCTGGATAAATATGCCGATGAAGGCATCGAGCATATTGAGGATATCGGTATCCTTCGCATCAAACCGCTGAATGAACTCGGCACGCCGCTGGAGATCATGAAGTCATTCGGCGGGAAGGAACAGTATCTGAAAGCGTTGCACGAGCTGGAGGAGCAGTTGTATAAGGTGGCGTAGGGGAATGATTACACAGATTTCGCAGATTATTCGCAGATGCAATGATTTCGCTCTTCGGGATTGCAGAGCAAGCGATAGCCGTGGCCTTCAGGCCACGGCATGCAGAGATCCAAAAACCCCAAACGGGCTTTAGCCCGAAACGGAAGGATCGTGGGTGTGGTTGGTGCACCCCGTCCACGAGCTAAAGCTCGTGGAAATGATTGGGTGCGCATGGTCCACGAGCTGAAGCTCGTGGAAATATGGTTGCAGCAATAAAACCGGGCGATGTTCGCTGAGGGGCGATGCCCGGAAAAACAAAACATACAAGGGGGATGTATGCCGTACGTGCGAGTATGGATTCATCTGGTGTGGACCACCAAAAACAAAACTCCGTTGCTGCGCAAGGAAATACGGGGAAACGCGTTCAGACATATGCGCGACAATGCCGCGGCAAAGGGTATATTTCTCGATTGCATCAATGGCGTTGCTGATCATGTGCATGCGCTGGTCAGCCTTCGGGCCGATATGACGATCGCCAAAACGGTGCAGTTGCTGAAAGGAGAAGCGGCGCATTGGATCAATAAAGAAAGAGTTGCGCCGCATCATTTTCAGTGGCAGGAAGAGTATTACGCCGCTTCGGTGAGCGACCGGGCCGTGGAAATTGTGCGGAGGTATATCAAACGGCAGGAGGAACATCACAGAGAGAAGAGTTGGGAAGAGGAATGCCGGATGCTGTTTGGTGCAGGGGATGGAAACACAGGGTCCACGAGCTGAAGTTCGTGGAAAGCTGGGAGCACACCGTCCCCCCACGAGCTGAAGCTCGTGGAAATGGGGCTCGTGGAAATGGGGCTCGTGGAAATGGGGCTCGTGGAAATGGGGCTCGTGGAAATGGGGCTCGTGGAAATTGGACTCGTGGAAATTGGATTTTGGTGAAAGCTCATGGTGTTTCTTATTGAGCAGTATTTGCTCAGGAGGCGTCTGACCAAGGAGCAGTCTGAAATCTTAAGGTGCCAATTTGGCGCCTTAAGTTGAGTGTGGATGCCGTGGGAGCCGCACCGCACATTGATTGCCACGGCATTTGGGTGTAATTGCCTTGAAGGTTGCACCGCAAATGATTGCCACGGCCTTTAGGCCGTGGAAGCAGGGATCCCAACCCCCAACCGGGCTTTAGCCCGCAACAGAATATTTGGGGTTAAAACCCGCAAAGGGAGTGATTGGTGCAGGTTGTCCACGAGCTTACCACGAGCTCACCACGAGCTGAAGCTCGTGGATATTAACATTACAGGTAATCAATTCTATGTCAATCGGCACAGTCATAAAAACCATCCAGGATATCATGCGCAAGGACGTCGGCGTGGACGGTGATGCGCAGCGCATCAGCCAGCTTGGATGGATGCTGTTTCTAAAAATCTACGACGATCAGGAACAGGAACTCGAAGCGCTGCGGGACGATTACAAATCCGTAATCCCGAAAAAATACCGGTGGCGCTCCTGGGCGGCGGATGCAGAAGGAATGACCGGCGACGATCTTCTGGAATTTGTGAACAATGAACTGTTCAAGTCCCTGAAGAACATCTCCGCCTCATCCACCAACGGCCGCGCGCTGATCGTGCGGGAAGTGTTCGAGGACGCCTACAATTACATGAAGTCCGGCACGCTCATGCGGCAGGTGATCAATAAAATCAACGAAGTGGATTTCAACAAAGCGGACGACCGGCATCTGTTCGGGGACATTTACGAACAGATATTGCGCGATCTCCAGAACGCCGGCAACGCGGGAGAATACTACACCCCGCGTGCCGTCACGCAGTTTATTGTGGATATGGTGGATCCGCAGTTAGGCGAAAAAGTGCTGGATCCTGCCTGCGGCACCGGAGGATTTCTGACCTGCACCATCGAGCATGTGCGCGGCACGTATGTAAAGCGCCCGACGGATGAAAAGAAACTGCAGGAATCGATTAATGGAGTAGAGAAGAAACCTCTGCCGCATCTGCTCTGCATGACGAATATGCTGCTGCACGGCATCGAAGTGCCGTCGCAGATCCGGCACGACAATACGCTTTCACGCCCGCTGCGCGATTACGGCCCGAAGGACAGGGTGGATGTGATCATTACCAATCCGCCGTTCGGAGGGATGGAAGAAGACGGGATCGAGACCAACTTTCCGGCGACGTTCCGCACCAAGGAAACCGCCGATTTATTTTTATTGCTGATCATGCATTTGCTGAAGGACGGCGGGCGCGGCGCCATCGTTCTGCCGGACGGCACGCTCTTCGGCGAAGGCGTGAAGACGCGTATCAAGGAGAAAATGCTGGACGAGTGCAACCTGCATACCATTGTAAGATTGCCGAACGGCGTCTTCAGTCCCTATACCGGCATTAAGACGAATCTGCTCTTCTTCACCAAGGGAGAGAAGACGAAGCACGTGTGGTACTACGAGCATCCCTATCCCGAGGGAGTGAAGTCCTACAACAAAACGAAGCCTATCAGCATCGACGAGTTCGCGCCGGAAAAGAAATGGTGGAACAAGCGGAAGGAAAGCGATCACTCGTGGAAGGTTTCTCTCGACGATATAAAGACAAACAATTACAACCTGGACATCAAGAATCCGAACACGAAAGATTTTGCCCACCGCGATCCGGACGAGCTGTTGACCGAATACAAAGAGGTGCTTGCGGCGCTTGCCGCAAAGCGGAAGGAACTTAAGTTACAATTAGCCTCTGCGCTCGAGGGAAAGAAATGACCGCAGAGCTTTTGATTGAAGAATTTGAGACACTAACCGATGCGCCGAACGGCATTCCGAAACTGCGGGAGCTGATTCTGCAATTGGCGGTGCAGGGTAAACTTGTGCCGCAGGATCTGAAGGATGAACCCGCCTCCGTGCTGCTCGAAAAGATTGGGAAAGAAAAAGAGCGGCTGATCGCGGAGAAGAAGATAAAGAAAAGCGATCCGTTGCCGGCGATTAAGGCGGAGGAGTATCCGTACGAGTTGCCGAAGGGGTGGGAGTGGTGCCGATTGGGAGATGTCGGAACGACGAATATCGGCCTAACGTATTCGCCGAAGGATATCGGAAAGACAGGAACACCGGTCCTACGTTCCAATAATATCCAAAAAGGGAAAATAGATCTCCATAACCTCGTTAGAGTTAATAAGACAATCAATGAGAGTCTGATCCTACAAGAGGGTGATCTTCTCATTTGTGCAAGAAATGGTAGCAAGGCTTTGGTTGGAAAAACAGCCCAAATCAAAGAACTACCAGAAAGAATGGCTTTTGGTGCCTTCATGGCAATATTCAGAAGTCGATGCAGCGATTTCGCAGAAGTCTATTTGAATTCGCCTGAGTTTAGAAAGAGCCTTGAAGGTGTCAGCACGACGACCATCAATCAAATTACGCAAGCGAATCTCAAGAATTCGCTTCTTCCCCTTCCTTCCCTTGCCGAGCAACGCCGCATCGTCGCCAAGGTCGATCAACTTATGGCTCTCTGCGATGAGCTGGAGCGCAAGCAAAATGAGAAGAACGTTCTGCGCGTTGCCTTCAACGATTCCGCGCTCACGCATTTAATAGAAGCAAAAGAGCCCAAGCAGTTTGCACTCCATTGGAACCGCATCAAAGACAATTTCGATATGCTCTACGATACACCAGAGACGGTCGGCAAGCTCCGGCAGACGATTCTCCAGCTTGCGGTACAGGGCAAACTCGTCCCGCAGGATCCTAACGACGAACCCGCCTCCGTGCTGCTCGAAAAAATCAGGAAAGAAAAAGAGCGATTGATTGCGGAAAAGAAAATAAAGAAAAGCGATCCGCTGCCGACGATTAAGGCGGAGGAGTATCCGTATGAGTTGCCGAAGGGGTGGGAATGGTGCAGGATTGACGATATAGCGCTAACACTATCGACCGGCCCATTTGGAACAATGCTGCACAAATCCGATTATGTGCACGATGGCGTTCCGTTGATCAATCCGATGAATATTGTCGATGGAAAGATTTTTCCATCAATACAGAAGTCAGTAAGCAATGCGACCAAGAAGCGGCTGTCGAGCTACATTTTAGAAGAAGGCGATGTTGTAATCGCCCGAAGGGGAGAAATGGGACGCTGTGCTGCAGTCACTGAGAAAGAAAGCGGCTGGCTCTGCGGAACCGGATCATTTTTCATCAGGTTGGGAAATGGCATCGATCGCGAGTATTTCACAAAATACTTTGGTTCACCTTCAGCAATGCAATATCTCATGGAATCGTCAATCGGTTCAACGATGAATAATCTCAATCATAGAATAGTAGGCAACATGCTTTGCCCTCTTTCCCCTCTTGCCGAACAAAGCCGCATTGTCTCCAAATTCGAAGAACTCATGGCCCTCTGCGACGAGATGGAAAAGCAATTGGCGGCAGCGGAGGAAGTGAATGGGGCGTTACTGGAGTCGGTGGTGTGGAGGGTGGGGAAGGGCTGACGCGCCCATTGACAGAAGGGATTCGATAATTAGCGCTTATTGTTGCGATGGAAAACGACTTCGAGTTCTTTTTTCAGCTTTGGTGAAGGTTTTATTCCCTCAACACCGGAAGACGAGAGAGAAAAGCGCGTTGCTATTGTGGTGCGCTTCTTTACATCGCGGAGATGCTTATTGGTCTTGGAGAGCGAGTTTGCGGTTTTCATGATGCAACAAGTTAGTCGTTCGGAATGCGACTTGCAATACCCCACCGCCTTGTGACAAACGGGATCAACTCATGGCCCTCTGCGCCGAGATGGAAAAGCAATTGGCGGCAGCGGAGGAAGTCAACGGGGCGTTGCTAGAGTCGGTGGTGTGGAGGGTGGGGAAGGGGGGAATAGCGACGATATGGAATGCCTTCATTCAAAGATCCTTGGTGTAACCGAACAAAGATTTAGATATTTCAAACAATCTGGGGATTGTTATGAAAGACATTGAAAAAAATCTCGTTATCTATGGTAGCCTTCAAACGGAGGCGCACAAGCTGGATAATATTCGCTGCGAAATCCATCTCAACTTGACCGATACCTCCCAATTGTCGGCGGATGTTTATGATTTGGAGGGAACAATAGGATTTCGCTACGCAGCAGAGTTTACAGGCAAAATGATACGATTTGACTCGATTTCAGATAATGAGGAAATCCATTTTGAAGGGGGGCGTTCTTCAGGTCAAATAGGAGGAGGTTCGGACAAGATCGGGAGAATTCAGATTGATCGCTATGAGGAAACAACGCATATCAATCGGAACCCAATCCAGTCCATATCATTTACATACTATCTCACGCCTATTGAAATATTCAAGCGAAAAAGCATGCGCGTTACGCACGACTCTCGAGGCTTGTTGTTTGGATATGATTGGCTCGAAAGCGATACTCAACAATGGAAGGACGAGTCTTTTACGTTCTCAACAGCAATTGGAGACTTTGTTTTCTATCCCGGGCTTATTTTTTCAGAAGAAAACGACGATGTTGTTACCGTCAAAAATCAAATGAAAGTGTTGATCCAGGTCAAAGCGGATAATATCAATGTGCATGAAACACGATCACAAGTTGAGGCGAAGCTGTGCGAATATCTGCAGATGCTGTCATTTATAGAGAGTCGATTTACAAATTGGTTCGTGTGCGAGATCGATGCAAGGGGTGCGAGTGGCAAAGGATTTGTTGCGGATATCTATGAAAGAATTCCGCAATGGAGATATCCGTGGGATCAACACCTGCAAATGCATGCAGTTGAGTACCATAAAGTATTGCCATTGCTTGTTGAGAGATATTCGTCTCTTGATGGGGAATCGAAAACCACCCTTGACAAGGCCCTCAGACAATTGCTCGTTGCGACGAAACCCAATCAGCCTGTCGATACAGAACTTGTTTATTGGCATTCAAGTCTGGAGGTGTTGACAAAGATACTTGCCAAAGAAAAAATGAAAGAATACAAATACTGGGGATTTAGTAAGAGGCTCTTACAGGTATGCGATGATGCAAAGATAGAATGGATGGATCTATACCCGGAGATAAAGAAAGAAGAAGTCTTGTTGGAACAGTCACCGCAGAAATTAGAGATTACAAATATTCGGAATGCAATGATCCATGATGGAGATTATCCTGCGATGGATAAATATGATGCCGTTTTCTTGGAAAATACGCGTGCAGCTGCGTTGGCAGAGAGAATGGTGATGTGTGTATTGGGAATGGATTACAGGGAGACGCCGGTGGGAAAGTATAGACGGTTTCGAGGATAAAGCGCTTTTTTAAAGAACAAGCTGGACTTCAAGCATCTCGATCCGGACGAGCTTGCGGAAGACATAATTGAGAATCTGGAAGTCGGCTGGATAGGTTTAGGGGGATTGTTGGGGGTGTTGGGGAAGAAATAGGGCGTTTGAATAAGAAAAATGAACCGTTTCAACTAAAATTCATTGCATCTTTTAATGCGATAGTTTACATTTCAGCGTTTTATTTGTCGGTTGTAGGGTAACATTGGTGTATCGTACTCCGGCGGGGTTGTGTGGGATGAGATTCACGAAGCAGAAGGCGGAGTGGATGATGCAAAAAGGGAATATTCTTTCATGCTCGCTGATGGCATATGAGCCTCGTGCACGAAGATTGGATGTTTTGGGACCCAATTAATGGATTATTGCTCTCGTTCCCAAGCTCCGCTTGGGAACGCAATGTGCAGAAGCTCTGCTTCGCTGATGACCGCGTAGATCCCACGAACTTTCATGACACGCACCCGCCACAAAATCTATAACGATGAAGCGCCGCATTTTTAACGATGACGATTGTAGGCAAGGTCCAACTGGACAATCTGTTTAACAGTCTGATGCAAAAGTCGTTTAGTGGGGAGTTGGTGGGGTAGGGGAATGCTCTACAAAGATGACGCCGCTAACGGGGCTGGGAACGAACAATTCAAGGGGAGGGAATGTCAAGCCCGGAGGGCTGACATTATTATAGCCGCAGTAATCGCCAACCTATCTAAAACCCCGGAGGGGTGAAACAATATCGCGGAGAACCATGTCACGCCTTCGGCGTTAGCGTCGTGATTGTTTAATGTTGCTATAATAATACCACGCCTTCGGCGTTATGTGCTGCAATTGTTCTTCGCTCCCAAGCAACGGCCCTCTGTGCGTTCAGGCGGGGAGTTTGAGAACAAAAACATCTGCTATCATTTGCCAACAACATCCCTGTCGTATCATAGCATGAAAGTATGATTAGAAATATGTAACTTATAAAGAAAAGAAGGAACCATGTATGCCACCGCTTCCATTTGATAAAAACGTAATCATCTCGATTTGCCAAAAATACCAGGTGGCCAATGCGAGCCTGTTCGGTTCGATAGCCAGAGGAGAAGGAACACCGACGAGCGATATTGATCTTCTTGTTTCATTCACCGGGAAGATGACTCTCTTCAAATTGGCCGCAATGAAAAGGGAATTGACGGCTGCATTAGGAAGGAAAGTCGACCTTGTTCCGGAAGGTGCGATTTCGCCCTATTTGACTGATGCGATAAATCGGGAGAAGCAGGTGATCTATGCAGCGTGATGATTCCGTCTATCTGCGACATGTTCTGGATGCAATAGCACAAATAGAGACGTATACGAAAGACATTGATCGATTCACTTTCCATCAGGATCGTCTCATTCAAGATGGTGTCATTCGCCAGACTGAGATAATTGGAGAGGCCGTCAAACATATATCAAAAACGCTGCGCGAAAGATATCCAGCGATTCCCTGGCAGGATATCGCGGGAATGCGTGACCAGCTTATTCATGAATATTTTGGGGTGGAGTTGGATATTGTATGGAACACAATAACTGACGATTTACCGACGTTCAAACAATCTATTGAAGAAATCCTTGGTTCATTATGATGCTTGTTGAGAAAAACTCTGCTCAAATGTGTATATTCCATTATGTATTACCGGCGAAAAGTCCTCCTGTCGCTCCTCCAGTTGTCCGGCGGATCCATTGAGAAGATAGCATTGCAGAAGCTGCTTCTCCTGTTTTCAAAACGTCAGGCAATTCCCGCTTTTGAGTTTGTCCCCTATAAGTATGGCTGCTACTCGTTTTCCGCCAACGCGGATCTTACCGTTATGGCGAGAAAAGGAATGGTGGTTGAATCGGACACATCGTTTGGAAAGAACGATCCGGGTGATTATGTGCGGCAGCTGCATCCGGAAGATGAACAATTGCTTCGCAGCGTCGTCTCCGAGTATGGCGGATTGGACGCCGATGCGCTCATGCGCAGGACGTACATTCTGTATCCATATTACGCAACCCGGAGTGAAGCGGCTGCACGTCTGTTGTCGAAGAAGGAAATGGATATCGTCCAATCGGAGAAGACTGCATCGTATGAGACGGTTCTATTCACTATTGGCTACGAGGGAATATCGCTGGAGGAATATCTCAACAGATTGTTGAGGCATGATGTCCGGGTGTTGGTGGACGTTCGCAACAATCCCCTCAGCATGAAATATGGATTCAGCAAAAGCCGTCTGCGGCAGTATTGCACAAGTCTTGGAATAGAATATGTACATTTGCCGGAAGTCGGCATCCGGTCGGATCAGCGGCGCGAACTTCACGTCCAATCGGATTACGACAAATTATTTGCCCGTTACCGGGCAGAAAATCTGACCCAGACAATCGGAGTCCAGAAACAAATTCTGGATCTGCTGCAACGGCAGAAGCGTATAGCGCTCACCTGTTTTGAGGCGAATATTCACGAGTGCCATCGCAAACATCTGGCGGAGGCGATAGCACACATTCCGGAGTTTTGTTACACCGTACAACACATCTAAAATGAAATGGGGAAAATAAAAGTTCTTATTGCAGTCAAGACCTATCCGACGCTGTCCACCAAGTACGATGAGCTGGTGTGTACTGCCGGATTTAAAGAAGATGGAACGTGGATACGTCTGTTCCCTATCCAATATCGTCAACGCCCATATGGGGAGCAGTATGCAAAGTATCAATGGATAGAAATCGATGTCGTAAAGAACGAGAAGGACTTTCGTCCGGAGAGCTTCCGGCCAACGAGCATTGATGCCGAGATAAAGATTGTCGGAGAGATCAGGGCCGATGGAAAACATTGGTCAGAACGTCGAAGGATAGTCCTGAAGAAGGTTTACCACAATCTTGCCGCCCTTATCGCAGAAGCAAAAGACCCTTCGCAACGTACATCTCTGGCAGTTTTTAAACCAAAAGAAGTATTGGATTTTATTATCGAGCCCGAGGAACGAGAATGGGACAGGGAAAAACTGGAACATCTTAAGCAGGCCAATCTTTTTGAATCTGCACCCGGTGGATTGTTTAAAGTTGTCAGGAAGCTGCCTTACAAATTCTCCTACAAGTTTGTCGATGAGGATGGCAAACAGAGTACATTAATGATCGAGGACTGGGAGATCGGCCAATTATATTGGAATAGTTTGAAGCGACACGAGGGGAACGAAGTAATGGCGTGTGATGATGTGCGAAAGAAGTACTTCGACGATTTAGTGAATACCAAAGACCTGCATCTCTTTCTGGGGACAACGCTTCAATTCCACGTCAGAAATGCGCCCAATCCATTTATCATTATCGGAATATTTTATCCGAAGCCCGAAACGCAGTTTGAGCTGTTTTGATCATTGTTCCGCCACAGGGAACGAAGACAAAGGCGGGTTCTGTAAACAGTTCCCGCCTTTTCAGCTCCATAGGGGGGCGACATGAAACATGCGATAGTTGTTTCGGCGGAGGATTTGGAGAAGAAAATATTTCTCATCCGCGGGCAAAAAGTGATGCTCGATGTGCATCTTGCAAAACTGTATGGAGTGTCAACCAAGCGCCTGAAACAACAGGTGTGGCGCAATCAACAGCGATTTCCGAATGATTTTCTTTTTGAACTCACAGCAGAAGAACTTGCCGGTTTGAGGTTGCAATTTGCAACCTCAAAAACCGTACGCGGCGGAACACGTTATATGCCGT
>Ga0182027_10006855_pt1 | contig 16950 bp, 15 predicted proteins | sample 712E1DmetaG_FD_121300 | JGI IMG/M metagenome (GOLD analysis project Ga0182027, IMG submission 121300) | Permafrost microbial communities from Stordalen Mire, Sweden - 712E1D metaG (Illumina Assembly) | ecosystem: Environmental > Terrestrial > Soil > Wetlands > Permafrost | place: Sweden... | reverse complement strand
TGCGCTCCCTCCGCTGTCATGAGGATGAGTAAGGGCGTGGCCGTGGAGTCCGCTCTGACATATGAATTGTGAGCCCCATCGTACCCAAGGACCGGTTCGGGCTGGGTCGTTCCTCACGGCGCGGCCGACCTAACCGGCCGGACGGCGTACCGCGGCACGGGCCTCGCGCAATGGGCTCACCCGACGATGCTGCCATCGTGTCGAGGGCGCTCGGGCTACCTGCGCCCAGTCGGGCGTCGATGAGGAGCGCAGGGGAGGGGCTGGCGCGATCGTCGGCCTGTCATCCCGGAAACAGCTCATCGCTTACGCCCCGCACGGGGCGTACGATGTGGCTCCGACCCGCGGTCGCCGGGTCAATCGTCGATCGGTGCCCCCGGGACGGAGGAAGGGTGTCCTGATGAAGGCATTTGTGGTAGCAACCGAGGACCGGCCGGGCGAGCTCTCACGGATCGGTGAGGCGATGGGCACAGCCGGCGTCAACATCACCGCGCTCGCGGGATTGACAGGCGAGGGAGCTGGCCTGATTGGCTTTCTGGTCAGCGACGAGGCAGGCGCTCGCGGCGCGCTCCGCGCGGCAGGGATCGAGGCGAAGGAAGTCGAGGTCATCAGGATCGCCCTGGCCGACGAGCCCGGTGCGCTGGGGAAGGCCGCCCGTAAGCTTGCCACTGCCGGGATCAATGTCGAGCTGATCCTCTCGACCGGCATCTCGCACGGCAAGGGCACCCTGGTGCTGGCCGTGAGCGATGCCCGGAAGGCGCGGACGCTGCTCGGGGATCTCGTGGTCGACGCTTAGCGAGACTCTCCCGAAATCCGGCATCTGGAAATCGCCGGTTCAAATCTGCTCGTGCTGGCCAGATCAGATGCGCCGCGACTGGCGAGGCACCGCCAGCGGTTGCCAGATCTATCCTACCGGGCGAGCAGCCGGTTCGATCCAGCCAGGAGGTGATCGGTGAACGATCGACGGGCCCGTGAACTTGTTGCCGGGGAGCGGGCGCGTATTGAATCCGCGCTCACCGGGCTGGGCGGCGAGATGCGTGCCGAAGGGCCCCTCGGGCGCCAGCAACCCGGAGATAGCGCAGATGCTGGCAGCGCTCTCGAAACGGAGTCGGTGACCGTCGCCCTCGCGGCCGACCTCCGCGAGCAGCTCGCCGCCGTCGGGCGGGCCGAGGAGCGCATCGCAGGGGGCACGTACGGCAGATCGGTCGAGAGCGGGATACCGATCCCGGACGAGCGACTCGAGGCGCAACCGCTTGCCGAGCGGACCATTGGGGAGCAGCGACTCTACGAGCGGCGCTGACCCATGTAGCCAGGCGGACTGCTCCGACGATGGATTCATCGTGTCGGCCTTCCCGGCCTTTGATGCCGCGGGTCGGTCATGCTGTCTCTGCCTCACTGTGCGGCCCGGCGTGACCGACGGGTAGGCCACAGAGCGCGATCGAAGGGATCGGGGTCCGGAAGCGCAAACCACATTTGCTTGGCGTGGGAGATGGCTGACCAGCCTGCTGCGTTCGCTCCGCCGTGCCCTCAGCGGCGAGGCTCTTGAGGTAGGTGAGGAAGCCCGGCTCCGGGGCAGCATGGGCCATGACCGCGTAGCGGAGGGCATCGCAGGCATCGTCGTGGGCCTTAGCGGGGGCGTCGGCCAGCTCTCCGGTACCACGCTCGGCTTTCCAGGCATAGCCCGGCATCTCGGCGAGGAGCCCGCTGCATGAGGGGTCCACAGTCATCCCTGCCGCGATAGCCGCGGACACCGCGGTGATACCAGGTAGGACAGCGTTCTCAGCCTTGCGGATCGAGAGGCCACGAGAGCGGCAAGCCTCGATGTAGGCGGGCTCCGAGGGATCGGCGTAGAAGGCTTCGATGCGGTGGCGCGCCTGCAGCTCCAGGAGCGCGGGGACGAGATCGTCGAGAGTCCGGCGATGCTCGTAGAGCTCGGCGATCACTGCCAGGCGGCCCGACCCAGATGCGCCGACCACCTCAGCTGCGAAGGCATGCTGGTAGCCCCAGTCGATGCCGGCGTAGACGGTGTGCCAGTCGGTCTGGTCGGCAACTCGGATCTGGTCGTCGGGCAGGGCCCAGATGGCGCCCTCGGCGGCGACCCATTCGCCGAGGTGATAGCGGTGGTGGTAGTAGTCGTCGGGGCTCTCGGCAGTCTCGGCGAGGTAGTCGGCTGGGAGGGCAGGGTTGTCAAAGGTGGTGGCGTGGAGGTAGACCCGCGTCTCGGATGGTGGCGTGAAGCGGGCCTTGAGCCAGTGCGTCGGGTCCGCCGGGTTGGTGGCCGCGGTGATCTGATGATACGGAACCCCGGGCCAGCTCAAGCGACCCTTGACCATGATCCAGTCGCCCAGGGAGCACTCAGCCGCCTCGTCGATGAACGCCCAACCTAGCTCCACCGAGCCGACCTTGGAAGGGACTCCTGTGATCGGGTCGGGATCAAGCCCGAAGAGCCAGATCCGCGAGCCGTTGGCCAGCTCATACCAGTGCTGGGCGGCATTGGAGCGGGCGACCGCCCCCCTCGGGACAACGTCGGTGAGGAGTGTCTGCTCGGTTGAGGCGTAGAGCGAGGCGGCGGTCTTGCGGAAGACCCCGATCGGGATGCCCGGATAGGCCTTCGCGAGGTAGTAGGCCTTCTCGCAGCCGATGCGGCTCTTGCCTGCCCGGAAGGCACCGCTGTACAGGACCTCAGGGGCCTGCGAGTCGAAGAAGGCCCGTTGCTGCTCGTTCACAAAGTGTGGTCCAAGCTCGGTTCGGAGGGCTTCCAGGGTTGCACGGGACAAGCCGCGAAGCCGCTCGCGTGCGGGTGTGCTCACGACGGCTCCTCCTCCAGCACCTCGTCGATGACTTTGCGGAGAGCGGCCTTCTCGTGGTCATCGAGCTTATCGAGGACCTTGGTCACGATCGGCCCCCCGGCGGCTCCGGTCAGCTCGAGGCGGGCGCGATCGCCGTACCGCTCGGGCCGGCGGGTCCGAAGGAAGAACATCAACAGGCGCGTGTCGCCCGCGAGGGCGAGCTGCATGGCCTTGCCCTCGAGCAGATCGAGGGCCTCCTGCTCGGCGGTGTCCCAGGCCGCCGCGAACTCGGGTTCGCGCTTGCGGGCCTTGTACACCGTGCTCCAGTCGACAGCGGCGGCGTGGGCCGCGGCGCGGACGTTTCCGCTGTTGCGAAAGGCGGCCAGAAAGAGGGGGCGCCAGTTACGCGCCTGGGCACGCGAAGCTTCGGAAGTCGTCGTCGAGGATCCTCTAGCCATCGACTCGTACCGCCTCTCGTCCGGTAAACGCGGCCCAGCGCTCCAAGGAGACCTGGACGTAGCGCGGGTCGATCTCCATCGCATAGCAGCAGCGGTTTAGGCGCTCGGCCGCGATCAGGCTCGTGCCCGACCCCGCGAAGGGGTCGTAGAGGGCTTCGCCTGGGCGCAGGTGGTTCGCGACCGGCGTCTCGTACAGGAGCACGGGCTTCTGGGCCGGATGGTCGAAGCTCTCCTCGGAACCGGCGCCGCTGACCCTCTTGGGGGAGGGGGCCCGCCAGATCGTGGCCTGGTTGCGCCCGCCGTAGAAGGGGACAGCGGCGCCGGCCCGGCGGACCACGAAGCAGGGCTCGTGGGCCCAGTGGTACCAGGACCGGCTCAGGGCGAAGAGGCCCTTGTCCCAGATCACCTGGGCCACGATGACAAAGCCGATGCGGGCCAAGCCGCTCGCCACTTCTCCGGCATGCACCCCGGCGTGCCAGACGTAGCCGATATCGAGGGAGGGCACGAGGGCGAACGCCGCGGACCAGTCGACCCTGGTATCCCCGACGATCGTTACATTGCGGTGGCCGCCGTCCGCCTGTGGGTTCGAGCGGCCGGCCCACGGCCACCGTGCAGCTCGTCACGCCAGCCGCCATCGAGGCTCACGCCATATGGCGGATCGGTCGCGAACAACCTCGGCTCCGCACCGTCGAGCAGACGGGCGACGTCCGCTGCGCTGGTGGCGTCGCCGCAGAGGAGGCGATGGGCGCCCAGGCGGTACAGCTCGCCTGGCTGGACGTAGACCTCGGCGTCGTCGGGAACCGGTGGGAGTTCGTCGGGATCGGTGAGACCAGCTCCGGCGATGCCGTTCTCCTCCGCCAGGTCTTCGAACAGCGCCGCCAGGGCATCGTCGGCCGGTGCGAGGTCGCGCAGGAACTCCTCGAGCTTGGCGGCATCGGCCTCGGCCATCGCCGCGAGGGGATCGAGTGATGCGAGGACCAGGCGCTCCTCGTCGGGGGAGAGATCGACGTAGGTGACCGGGACCGACGGCTCGCCTCTTGCTACCGCAAGCTCGACCCTCAAGTGGCCATCGACCAGATGCCCGGTCCGCCGGTTGACAAGGCACTGGGCGACCCAGCCGACTTCTGAGAGCGCACCCGCGAGCGCCCGCTGCTGCTCGCTCGGATGGACTCTACAGTTGGCCGGGTTGGCGATGAGCTCCGCTGGGGGCACATCGGCGTGGCCGACGATGCGGTTGCGCCACGGGGTGGCGCCCTTGATCTCTGATCTTGGGGATCTGGCGCCCTTGCGCTTGTCGCGAACTGCCGTCGTCCCGGAGGCGGCCTCGGTTGTGATGCCGGTCATGGTGCTCGTTCCCTATTCGTCTTCACTGGTCGGGTACCGAAGCCACGGCGGCCCCGGATCATCCGACCTCGATGCCAAGGATGCGCTCCAACTCATGCACTCTGCTACACTCGAAGCGATGAAAAAGACGATGAGTGAGCAGAACTCGATACCGTTGGAGAGCACTGAACGCGGGCTCATGGCCGGCATGCATCGCGTCGCCGCTGAGGGGTACGAGTGGCGCAGCGATCTTCGCCCTGCGTTCGAGCATGGCTACTTCGCGATAGGCGAGGAGACCTCGAACGAGGGGCCGTGGCTGGTTCGCAAGGGCGCCTGCGCGGGTGCGACGGCGCTGCGCGATCGCCAATACCCGCTCCTGCGGCGCACGGGCCTGCTGGCGGCGTGGGACGAACTCACCAAGGGTCCGACAGATGCGGCCATCGTCCGGTTCGCAGACCGGTATGGCCTCCTTGGCAACGGGCGCGTCGTGAGGCTGCGCGGCGCGAAGCAGTTTGTTTTGGGTCTCCGAGGTGAGCCCGCCTGGGAGTGGCAGACCGCGGCGCTCACGTTCCGGCGACTTCGGGAACTCTGGACGGCTGTTGCGACGCTGCGCGACGCCGACTCATATTCGAATCAGGCAGTTGAACGCTCGGCGGCTCTGATCAAAGAACGAATGACGCAGGCCCCCGGTCGAGCCTTTATCTACCAGGTGCGATCCGAAGGAGCGGGTGCCGGGATCGAGAGAGCTCGTGTGCTTACGCCTCCCGAGGGCGGTTGGCACAAGCTGGTACGACACGAAAGCCCCGGCGACGAGATCAACGCATCGGCCTACCTGGTCCATCTCGAGATCAACGAGAATCTCGCCGGCAAGGTCAACGCCGTCCTTCTGCCGTACCGAGGCAGCGTTCTTCGATTCCTGCCGAGCACACTCTTGGGCGCCCTGTGGCTCCTGTTTGCGCTGGAGGTCAGTGGCGAGGCTGCCAGACAGATACCCTGTCGGCACTGTTCGGCACCCTTTGCTCCAAGGCGACGCGACCAGCGCTACTGCAGCAAACGATGCAAGGACAACGCTGGGTATCACAGGGGGAGGGCGTCTGGGGAGTCCGGATCGCGCCTGCTATCGGCCCGATCCTGATCGCCGGCGGCCGAGCGTTCATCGGGGGACCACGCTTGCGCGCGGAACGTTGACCGGCTCGATGTCCCCCCGGCGAGCCCCTCGTCGAGGCAGACGACTCGCCGAGCCCGCCACCAGTCCGGCTCGCGCCAGCGCGCCCGCTGCCCGCACGCCCAGGGCTTCCGGGGTCTGCTGGGCGTATCGGCGGGTCGGGACCGTGGACGAGTGGCCAAGATACCGGCTCACTTCTTCCAGGGGCATCCCGTTGTTGACCAGGAGGGTGGCGGTGCCATGGCGGATGCGATGTGAACCGAAGCAGCGCAGGCTCCCGCCTCCGGCGTGGTATCTGCGGGTCAGCATAAGCGAGAGGGCATTGGCGCCCAGCGGCGCAGTCCCATCACCGGCTGTCGAGGGGAACAGGATGCCGTCCTCCGCGCCAGGACCCACCCTGGTCACCAGGGCTGGTCGCCCACGGTCGAGGTAGTCGCCGAGGGCCTGACGGGCATCGGCATGGAGCGCGACCTCCAGGGTCTTGCTGCCCTTGGTTCGGCGGAAGCGGATGAGCGAGCGCTCGAAGTCGATGTCATCGACCCGCAGCAACCGGACGCTTGAGTTTCGAGCAGCCGTCGTGACCAGGATCATCACGATGGCCTGGTCCCGCAGGTCCAGTGGTTCCTCTCCGGCACAGCCGCGCACCAGGGCATCGAGGTCATCACGTGTAGCGCTCTTGGTCGGCGTCTCCTCGGACGGGAGCAGGGGATTGAGCGAGGCTCGCCGCCTTGACCGTCGGAACGGATTCACCGCCAGGAGGCCCTCGTCAACCAGCCAGATCGCCAGCGATCGGATCGGTCTGACGTAAGCGTTGACGCTGTTGGCCGAGAGAGTCTGGGCAGGTCCCCTACCTATCGATCGCGCGAGGGCATCGGGCGATCCCCGCCAGACGCCGTGGACCTTGAGCCGAGCTCGAAGATCGGTCACGTAGTCGACGAGTGTCAGGAAGTCGAGCGACGCTGTGGTCACCGGCAAGTCGTGTGCCTCGAGCCAGTCAGTGAAGCGGGCGAAGTCGTCGGCATGCTTGCGCTGGGTCACCGGAGCCCAGGTCGAGCCGAAGGTCGCGGTGTACTCGGCGATCAGGGGCCGAAGGGGCAGGGCAGGGAGGCTATTGGCGGAGGCCAGCCGCCGGGGATAGACCGCCTCAGCACGGGTCTCGACAGCCTCGTCTCGGCGCGCTAGCATGGAGCTATATTACGTCAGGCTCACGCTTCCAGCAACCATGGTCCAGACCCCCAGGAGAACCACTGATGCCACCAGACGACGACGAATTCCGAGGAGCACTCCGCGATGTCCTCGAACGCTCGGACCTATCGATGCGGGCCCTCTCCGCAGTCATGGGCCGCGACCCAGGCTATGTCGCGTCCCTGCTCGATCCATCCCGACCGTCGCGGGCCCGGCCGACCCCGGCCGATATGCTCCGGACCTCCGATGCCACCGGGATCCCATTCGTGGAGCTGCTCGAGACGCTCTGGGGCATCAAGGGCTCGAGGCTCGCAGGAGAGCTTGGGCGCCTCGGGGTCGGTGGCTCGGGTGAGGCGCCATTCGATCGCCTTACCGAGGCCGAGCGGACGAGCGTGGCCGCCTACGTCGGCTTCCTCGCCTCGCGCCACCTCGGTCGAGGACGCCGGCGAGGCTGATCGACTGGCCTGGGCAGCCCGAGGAGGAAGGCCAGCTCTCCGCTCGCCCGTGCGACCAAGTCAGCCCAGGGGCGCCCATTGAGGTCCGGTGGTCTGCGTTCCACACGCACATAGGCGTGGAATTTGTGGAATTCACTTGCGGGTTGCGGGGGCGGCGGCAGGGGTCACGCTTCGCTTGGGAAGCAGACACTCTGCCAGCTGAGTTACTCCCGCTCGGGAGGCGCCGGAACGGGTCCGTGCGCCCGAGAGGTTACCACTCTCGACCCCTTGGGTGTTACGCCGGGACCGCCGAAGCGGGCCACATAATTCACTCCGTTCCGGCCGGAAAGCAAGTCACAATCGCCCTGCGGCCCCGACCAAGCGGTCGCTGAGGTCACAGTTCGCGTATCTTCGTTGACGTTCGGCCGGGACGGTGGTCTCTTGGCCTCCAGACCGGCGGCGAAGGGGTGGCACCTTGGCACTGACCGGCGGGGTCGCGGACAAGTTCGGCAATCGATATGAGGGCCGGTGGACCGTAGCCTGTATGGCGGAGGTCCTGGCCGACCGATGGACCTCGATCACGCTCGAGCCCTATGACGGCTTCAAGATCGAGTTCACCGGGGTCTGCGCCGACGGATCTGCCGAGCACCATCAGGCCAAGCGTCGGGCGCCAGGCGAGGGATCGTGGTCGCTCGCGGCGCTGGACCGGGAACGCCTCCTGGCGGCGATGGTGAGATGGACGGAGCCCGGCCACGAATTCCATCTTGTGTCGGCGTCTCCGCTCGGCGGCGGTCTCCTGGGCCTTGTCGATCTTGCGCAACTCGCGCCGTCATTCGAGGCATTCAAGGCGGATCTCGGCGATGACCGCAGTTCTCAATTCGCCGCGCTTTGCAGGCCGCTCGATAGCATCCCCCAGGAACGCGTGTGGTAGGCGCTCGCGAGAACCCACTTCCGTCAGATCGATGAGGCCACCGCTACCGATCTCGCGATCGCCCGTCTGTCCTACCTCGTCAATGGCAATTCCCTGACGACAACCCGGCTCCTCGCCGACTACGCCCTCGAGTCGGTGGGGCAACGACTGACGGCAACAGCACTCTGGACGTTCCTTGAAGCCAACGGAACGCACAGACGGGACTGGGGCCAGGATCCGGCGATTCGAGCGGTCGTGGAGCGCCGGCGCGAACGATTCGTCAGCGAGCGAGAGTCAGCTCGAATCGCCGGCCAGCTCTTCGCGAGGACCGCCGCTGTAGAGGTGGCCGGACTGCTCCGCACTGGGACGAAACGCGTCGTTCTCAGCGCCGCGGCCGGAATGGGCAAGAGCATTGCTGCCCGCGAGGCGGTGGAGCTGCTCGCGCGCGATGTTCTTGTCCTTCCGTTTGGCCTCGATCGCTTGCCCGCCGCAGTCGAGGCGCAGCGCCTCGGCGAGTCACTCGGAATTCCTGGCTCTCCGGCACTCGTGCTGGCCCATCTCTCGGCAGGAGAGCGCGCCGTCCTCGTCGTCGACCAGCTCGACGCGGTGAGTCAAGTGTCCGGCCGAAGCCCCGAGGCACTCGAGGCAGTCGACGAGATGCTGCGCGAGTGCGACGACCATCCCAACATCGGTGTGCTCTTGGTGTGCCGGGACTTCGATCTGTCGGCAGATCCACGCCTACAAAGGCTCCGCAATCGGCCGGACACGAAGATCGTCGAGCTTGGGCCCCTTAGCGATGAGGAAGTCGACGTCGTGCTCGAGGCCATCGGCAGGGACAGCAAGCACCTTTCCGAGCGCCAGCGCGAACTGGTCCGCGTCCCGTTGCATCTCAGACTTCTCGCTGAAGCGCCTGCGACCAGCTCCTTCAAGACGGAGCTGGACCTGTTCGAGGCCTACTGGAATGCAAAGCGGGACGCGGTGGTGGCCCGGGGCGGCTCGGATTCTGCCGCGGTTGACGTCGTGACTCGCCTCGCGAGCGAGATGAGCACTCGCCAGACACTCGTGGCACCCATTCACGTCGTCGATCGATGGCGGCACGAGACCGGAATCCTTCGGTCTGAGCACGTCCTTGTTGGCGAAGACCGATCCCTCCGCTTCTTCCATGAGAGGTTCTTTGACTTCGCCTTCGCACGCGCCTTCGTCGCCAGTGATAAGAAGCTGGTGCCATTCCTGCTCTCGACTGATCAAGGCCTATTCCGCCGTTCGCAGACTCGCCAAGTCCTCGCATATCGGCGCGTGGCTGACCCCGAGGCCTACCTGCGCGATCTACAGGACGTCCTTCACGAGCCCAAGATCCGTTCCACATCAAGGCGCTGGTCTTGGCATGGCTCGCGACCCTCGACGAGCCGTCGGATCGCGAGTGGGTCACTCTCTCTGAACTCATCGACTCCGCGGACGAGACGCTGGTTGGGCACGTCGTCAACCTGCTGCGGCTGGCGCCTGGCCTCTTCGACCGGGCCGATGAGGCTGGAGCGATCTCGGCGTGGCTCGCGAGCGACAGCGAGATCGCTCGCGATCGTGCGGCGAGGGTGCTCGCCCAGATCCAGCGCCATCGACCGAGTCGCGTCGCTCAACTCCTTGCGGCAGCCGACTGCCGTGATCAGAAGGTCCAGCAGAGGCTCGCCTTCGTCGTCCGGGTGGCAGATCTCACCCTTGACGAAGCTTTCTTCCGATTCTTCCTCGATCTCGTGGCTCGGGGTTGTCTCGATGAACTAAAGACCGTGTTCGCCGTGAACGATTCGTTCTGGGAGCTGGGACATTCGCTCGCGGACAAACGACCCGCCTGGGGAGCCTCGTTCGTCTCCGCGTTTCTCCGGCGGCGAATTGCTATCGCCGGGGCAGCCGGTGAGACAAACCCGTTCAAGGGTGAGTGGATACCAGATCCGCTCGAAGAGCGCATGTTCACGAAGATCGCCGAGGCCGCTCCGGCGGAGTTCACAGAATCAATCCTTCCCATCGTTCTGGGAATCATCCGCGCCACGGGTTCGAGGAACGAACGGGACGGACGCATTGACGACCCTATTTGGCGATACCGCATCTACGGGCGAACCCACGGCATCGAAGCTGGCCTCATCGAGAGTTTCGAGCTCGCCCTGGAGCGGCTGGCGTCTACGGACCCCTCCACGTTCGACTCCGCTCGAAAACAGCTCACGGAGGCGAATGCCAGCACCGCTGATCACCTCCTCGCCCGCGCCTTCACGGCGGCGCCGGCTGGGAATGCGGCGGACGCCGCGCGGTGGATCCTGGCCAAACCCTCACGGCTCGAGGCCGGCTACATGGACGCACCGCAGTGGGTGGGGCGGGAGTTGCTTGCCGCGATTTGGCCACATCTTGACGCTCCGGAACGCCAAGAGCTCGAAGTGATGCTGCTCGCCTACTACAACACCTGGGAGCGATCCGTAAGGGGTCACCGCAGTCACGGTTATGCACAGTTCGTGTTCCTGAGCGCACTTCCTGAGGGCGACCTCACCAATCGTGGTCGTCGCCGGCTCGCGGAACTCCGTCGCAAGTTTGGTGTCGTGCAGGAACCGCAAGGAATCGTCGGAGGTTTCGTCGGCTCCCCTGTACCCGACGAGAAGATCGCACGAATGAACGACGCACAGTGGCTCCGCGCGATCAGTCGCTACTCGTCCGATGGGATCCGACACGACCGGCCGCTCGAGATGGGCGGCGGCGTTCACCAACTCGCGCAGCGCCTGCAGGGGGTTGCCAAGAGCGATCCGGTCCGATTCGCGCGTCTCGCCCTGACCCTCCCCGCGGATGTGCATCCGGCCTATGCGGAAGCCTTGCTCCAAGGCGTCGCAGAAGCGGACGACGTTCCCCTCGACCTGGTGCTCGAGCTCGCACGTTGGTGCCACGGCCTGCCCGGTCGACCCTGCGGCCGCTATATCTGCGACGCGATCGCCCGGCAGACGTCAGTCGGTGATCTCCCGCCGGACATCATTGAACTCATTGCCTGGTATGCGACGACCGATCCTGATCCTGCGGCCGGCGGCGAGACCTCTTTCGGGAACCAGGACCACGGGGCGCGGATCGGCCTCTTGAACGCCGGCATCAACACCGATCGAGGCCGAGCCGCCGAAGCCATCGGGAAGATCGTTCGCGCGAATCCCGAGTCGCTCGATCGCTGGAAGCCGACCCTTTCGCAGATGGTCCGCGACCCATCCGAAGCCGTGCGGGTCTGCGTCGCCGGCGCCCTTCTCGCGACGCTGGCGATAGACCGCGACTGGACTGCGGTTGCCGCCGCAATCGTGCTGAGCGGCAGCCCGGAGGTTGCGAGCAGCGTTTATGGCGAGCGACTCACCCGTCTGTTGACGCTCACACATCCGGGCGTGGCGCTACCCATCATCGAGATCCTCGCGGCTTCGGAGGACGAGGCCGTCGCGCACGTAGGCGCGCGGCTCGCCTGCCTCGCATCGTTCTCGGCGCCTGCCGCGGAACCGATCGCACGCAGCGCCCTTTCGGGCAACGCAGGCTCACGGCTCGGGGCGGCAGAGGTTTACTCCGCGAACATCGCCGACGAGGCGCTTCGTTCGGAATGCCGCTCAGCCCTGATGACGCTCTTCTATGACGCAGACGAGCATGTGCGACGGGAGGCAGGGACGGCGTTCCAGAACCTGCGAGACGCAAGCCTGGGCGCGGAGCAAGCCTTGATCGAGGCGTTCGCCAACAGTCCCGCGCTCGCAGACAACCCGCACGACATTGTCGACGCGCTTCTGGAGTCGACGGCGGCCCTGCCCGACGCAACTCTGCTGGTGTGCCGGAAAGTCCTCGAGGGAGCCGGCGCCCAGGCTGGCAGCATCGCATCTAATTGGAGTGCCCAGATGCCGGACGTCGCGGCACTCGCTGTCCGCCTGCACGCATTCGGCACCCCTCAGGCACGGCAGGGCGCCCTGGAACTGATCGACCGGCTATCGGCTGTCTCGGCCTATGGGCTCGATCGAGCCGTACAACAGTTCGAGCGGTAGGCCAGGTTCATGGAGACCAAGAAACCCTCGTCCGACGCCGCGATCGCCGCTTTCAGCCAGTCCACGCCCGTCGACGGCGCGCTGACCGTGGCAGACTTGATCGTAGTCGGCACTCAGTCGATCGGGATCACCAAGTTCATGCCCGGCGTCGTGATGCCAGTCGTGGTCGACACCAACGTCTTGATCGAGGACCTACTCAGGCGCTCCGACGGCAAGCACTCGTCGCTGCTCGTTGCGGCGGCGCTCGGTTCGGCTCGCATCTACGCGACCCAATCCATCCTCGCCGAGCTGGACAGGAACCTACCCCGAATTGCACGAGAACGCGGCAGAGATCTCACGCGGCTGCGCGAGGTTCTGGCCCGGGACTATCTGCCGCACCTGCGGGTGGTTTACGTCGGTGACCTTCATTCAGAGGACGACCGCGTCAAGGCGCTGGCGCTTGAGGATGCAGACGATGTCGGGCCGGCCAAGCTTGCCCTCTTGCTCTCGCCTTCGTTCCTGCTCACGACAGACAAAGACCACCTGCGCCACGGCCTTGGAGTGTTCTACGAACCAACGGAGAACAAGACCGGGTGGACGTTCGGCGCGGTCGCGCTGCAGGATCGCGGCATCATCATCGGGGTGATGGCCGGCGGAGAAGGCGGGGCCATGGGCGGCCTCCTGGCCGGCGAACTCGCCGTTGATGCGGCCAAAGCAATAGCCAAGAACGAGAAGCTGATGACTGTTGGACTGTTCGTCATCGTGGGCATCGCGATCTTCCTCGCGGTATCGCCTCGGGCTCGCGAACGCCTGGGACAGCTGATCGAATCGGTCGCTTTGGTCGCCGGCGATGCCGCGTCGTCAGTGGCGCGCGGCGTTGGCAAGGCTCTCGACATGAGTGAAGAGGCCCACGCTTTGCTCGAGGCCAACGCGACCCGTCGCCCAGCCCCGGACACAGAACTCGAGCTCGTGGCACGGGTTCTGGCAGTCTCACACCCGGGCGTCACCCTGGCCCAGCTTCGAGAGGCCCTACCCACCATCGCGAGCGTTGAGTCCGTCCTCGGTTCGTCGCGACTGTTCGTCGAAGTCCAGCCGGGAAGGTGGGCCCTCGGACGCTCGGTGGCAACCCTCCAGAAGACGCTGCCTTCCGGGGCGATCGGTCGGTAGCTCCAGACTCGGCGCGGACGCGTCGTGCGCCCGTGCGCCTTGCATCCAGCGGGCGTAGAGGTCGGCATGCGGGTCGACTCACGTTGGGCCGTGGAAGTCGAGTTCGTGCCTGCAGCAGGTCCAATCATCCCTCGCGAGTTCTGCCGGCGCAGCAGAATACCTGGGCGCACTCTGGGGCACGATCGCGGCATCGTGGACGGGGTCGCGACCAGGCGCTACCGTTGCGGGCATGGCTCGCGACGCTGATCGATCCCGCCTCGAAGCCTCGCTCGTAGGCCACGGGGAGTACGAGCTGTTCGCCTGCGACCCGGCGCTGGCAGATACGGCGGCCTTCTGTGCAGCGTATGGCTTCGCACTCGAGGATGCGGCGAACACGATCGTCGTGCTCGGCAAGTCGGACCCACCCCGCTACGCCGCCTGCATAGTCCTCGCTACACACCGGCTCGATGTGAACCGCACGATCCGCGATCGACTCGGCACGCGTCGGGCTTCGTTTGCCTCAGCCGAGGAGACGCAGGCGCTGACCGGTCAGGAGATCGGCGGGGTCACGGCCTTTGGCCTGCCCGACGGGCTCTCGATCTGGGTCGATGCCGGGGTTATGGAGCGCCCCCGCGTCGTGCTGGGCGGCGGCAGCCGCCGCTGGAAGGTGCTCGCGCCGCCGTCCATTCTCATCACCCTGCCAGGGGTGGCTGTGGTCGAGGGGCTGGCTCGCCCCGCCGCGCCACGCACCGACACATCATCCGCCGAATAGCACCGCCGGGCTCGTACAACCGCTGCCGCGTTTGAGTTCGCGCTGGACCACGGAGGCGGGCCGCGGGAACCTTGGCGCTCTTCGTGCGGACATAAAGGGGCCGCATCTTGGACCCGTGGTGGGAGGCGTGGGACAGGCGGTGATCGCTGTTGTGGCTCGGACGCGTCGCCTCCCAGCGCGGCAAGCGGTCCAAAGTCGCGTGGACGGGTCTGCTCCGCAGCCGCGAGCCGCCGACTTGACAGCCCTGGGTCGCTCTACCACATTGCAAGGGTTCGAGACGACCACGCCCATCCGGGGTCCCAGGCCGACGGGTCTCCGCTGGCCAGAGCGGGGAGGGTCGAGCGGTCATCGCGGGTACTTCGGGTGCGGGCTGGTCGCCCACATGACTCGCTGGACCGGTCCGAGAAGGCAACACGATCGCCCGATCGTGCTGCGCTGACGCAGCTGTACGCCTGGGTTCGTTTGCCGTCGAGCTTGAGGGGTGTCGGTGGAACTCGCCTTGGACCGTCGGCCATACCCTCGACGGAGGCCTGCAAGGCTGAAATCGCCGTACCATCGTTGCCCGAGGGTATGAGTTGCCTATGACTCCATTTGCGGCCGCGCTGCTGTCTTTCCTATTCCCGGGCCTTGGGCAGGCTTCAGTAGGGGATCGCGGCCGCGCGGCGATCGTGGCACTCCCTACGCTGGCGGTCCTGGGCGCATTCGGCCTGATCATGCTCTTGGATCCTAGCTCGCTATTCGGTCCGACTCCGGACCAGGGGTTGCTCACGAGCCTGCTGATCCTCGATCTGATGCTGGCCGTCTACCACCTGTGGGCCGTTCTCGACGCATACGTCCTGGCCCGCAAGGCGCGACCAGATCGGCTCCGGCTGGACGCCTCCCCGAGGAAGTGGGCTACCGTCTTGAGCGTCGGCGTCCTGGTGGCGGGCACGGTCGGCGTCCATACGGCCGTGGCCGAAGTCAGCATCAGCTGGCAGCATGGTCTCAGCTGCAACACTGGGGCGACACCGTGCTGGTTTGATGTCTCCTACCCGCAGTGCGGCAGCCCATTTCCCGACAACGCGGAGTTCGGCATCGTCGGGGTGAACAAGGGGATCGTCTTCAGCGCCAACCCCTGCCTGAGTACAGGTGATGGCCCGCCCGAACTCGCGTGGGCGGGCGGAGTGAGGGCGCAGCTCTACGCCAACACCGGCAACCCCGGGCCGGCTCTTTCATCCAGGTGGCCCAACAATCAGACTTCCCCGCGCCAATGCAACACATCAGCGGTGCCGGGATCAGACACTGGTGATTGCGCCTACGACTACGGCTGGAACGCGGCGGCCGACTCTTACAGAACGGCGGCTGGGGCCTATGTCTCCCTGGGCCTGGCCCCGGCGGGCGCGACCAGCACGCCGTCCCCAAACATGTGGTGGCTCGATGTCGAGATCATCAACAGCTGGCGGCCCGACACGACCCTTAACGTGGCGGCCCTCACGGGCGCGGTCGCATACCTTCAATCGGTAAGCACTGCCGGCATCGGTTTCTACTCGACTCAATACCAGTGGGACCAGGTCACGGGCGGCACGTCTAACTTCTCTGCCTATCCGAGTTGGGTAGCAGGTGCCAACTCCGGCGGGCAGGCGGTAGGCATCTGCAGCGCCAAAGGCTTCACTGGCGGCCGTGTCGCACTAGTCCAGTATCGCGCCGGCGGTTTTGACGCGGACTTTCTGTGCCAGGGCGACGGCAAATAGGTATCAACTGCCGCCCGGCCTCGGGACCGGATCTGCCTTGGTGATCATCACGATGGCTTGATGGTGCAACCCCAGTCCGGTCCGGCGGCCTGGCTCGCGCTATGGCTGCCCGCCGCGTGTGCGCCGTTGGAGCCTTGGCGGGCGCTTCAGGCTTTGCCCGACAGCGGCCATCGAGCCGCTAGGCACGGCCGGCCGGACGACCGCATCGGTCAGTCGGCGTCGAGTCTGGCTCCCGCGCCGGCTGCCTGATATGACAGACCAGATCGGCCCGACCGGCCGGGCGACCAATTCCTCCATGGCCGCGGCCTCGAGTGGTCGTGCGAAGAGGAAACCCTGTGCGAGCGGACAACCCAGGTCGCGCAGGCGCTTCAGCTGGGTCGGTGTCTCGATACCCTCGGCGACAGTAGTCATCCCGAGCGCCCGCGCGATGTCGATGATGGCGCGCACCACACCGGAGCCTCGGGCCGGATCGTCAAGCGGCGTGACGAACGACCGGTCGATCTTGATGTGCGTAACGGGGAACTCCTGGAGGTAGGCCAGCGACGAGTAGCCCGTCCCGAAGTCATCGATGGAGATCCCCACGCCCAGGGCACGCAGGGCGTGCAGCCGCTCGAGGACCGCGGCCGTGTTCTGCAGGAGCAGGCTCTCCGTCAGCTCAAGGGTGATCCAATTCGGTGCCGCCCCGGCCTGCGCCATCGCGGCCTGCACGGTCCACGGGAGCTGTGGGTCGGCAACCTGCCGGACCGACAGGTTGATCGATACTCGAGGCACCGGACCGCGCGCCATGCCAGCCCAGTGAGCGACCTCCACGCACGCCGTGCGCAGCACCCAGGTCCCGATCTCGTCGATGAGCCCGGTCTCCTCGGCAAGTGGGATGAACACGCCGGGACCGAGCCGCCCACGAGTCGGATGGTCCCAGCGGACGAGGGCCTCCGCGCCGGCGAGCTCGCCGGTCTGCAGATCGACGATGGGCTGGTAGAGCAGGACGAGCTGACCCTGCGCGACCGCCCCGCGGAGTTCGGTCTCGAGCTCGA
>Ga0182027_10006853_pt1 | contig 16955 bp, 17 predicted proteins | sample 712E1DmetaG_FD_121300 | JGI IMG/M metagenome (GOLD analysis project Ga0182027, IMG submission 121300) | Permafrost microbial communities from Stordalen Mire, Sweden - 712E1D metaG (Illumina Assembly) | ecosystem: Environmental > Terrestrial > Soil > Wetlands > Permafrost | place: Sweden... | reverse complement strand
GCTCCCATAGCCGGTTTGGCCTTGAGGATTAACATCAAAACTTAAAAACGCTTTCAAATCCCTGCGGGGGCTTTTGTCGTCAAAATAGTTTAATCAGCCTCAAGACATTTTGGGGAATGCCTGGGTATGGCGGAGCTCGTTAATCTTTACCCCTATACAGTCGATAAGGCGAAGAAGGCTCTATGGCATCTGTGCCAAAAACGATCTGGCGAAAGATCTAAAAAGTCTTAAACGATGGGCATAGGAGGAGCGGAAAAGAAGCGGGCAAAACGAGTTTTATGCCCGTTGTTTTGAGAAATTGTTTTTCGAAAATGGAGGCTTGCCAAAAAAGTTGTTGCTACAGCCACGCCGCCAGCGAAAAGAACAACCCAAAAGGAGAGGAAGGGGCGAAAAAACCTTCTTTTGAAGAATGGAACAACTTCGAAAAGACGGAACATTTTCTTTCTCCGTGATTATTATCGGCCGCAATGAAAGCGAGCGGCTCTTAAGGTGTATTGCGAATGTGCGCGCCATGAATGGTAGTTTCCCATCGCCGGAGATCATTTATGCCGATTCTGCGTCTTCGGACGGCAGCGCCGGGCTAGCCAGAGAAGCAGGGGTGCGCGTGATTGAACTTCCGCCAGACAACCCTTCCGCAGCCAAAGGCCGGAACGCTGGCTGGAAAACAACAACGGCGGAATACATCCTTTTCCTGGATGGGGACACAATACTTAACCCTGATTTTGTGAAGAAAGCCCAAGAGGCTTTAAAAGCTCCGACCGTCGCGGCTGTTTTTGGTGACCGTCGCGAAATATTTCCTAAGAAAAACTTTTTTCATCGGACTTGCGACCTAGACTGGATCAGTCCTTACGGAGAAGTGGAATTTTTCGGCGGAGACGTCCTGATTCGTCGCAAAGTCCTTGAAGAAGTCGGGGGCTACGATGAGAGCCTTAAGGCCGGTGAGGAACCCGAAATGTGCGGACGGATTCGTCAGCGGGGATATAAAATCCTGCATATGAACCTTCCGATGACAGAGCACGATTTGAATATGCTCACGTGGGGTCAATATTGGCGGCGCTCTGTTCGCAGCGGATATGCGTATGCCGAAGTAACCGACCGGTTCCCAGGCAATGTGCCCGCGTCGTGGGAACGCGTCCCGGGGCGGCATGTTATCCAAGCAGCCCTTCTTCTCATAGCCGCTGCTCTTGTCATGGAAGCGATCCTTCAAAGAAAAGATTTTTTCCCGTTAGGATTGTTCCTCTTCGTGCTCTTGTTAATGGTTTCCCGGTGCGCTTACAGGGAACGAAAAAAAACAAAAGACATCAAAACGCTTTTTGCATACGGAATTCACTCTCAACTGGCCAAGCTACCCCTGCTTTGGGGGCAGGGTGCGTATTTTTGGGACAAATATATAAAGCACAAGAAGGGCCTTCGCACAACCGTTCATCCGCAGGGAAAAACTTGAGCGGCCAGGAAACGCCACCCTCAATCGCCTATCTTGTCAGCCGGTATCCCGCCATCTCACACACCTTTATTTTGAGAGAAATCCGCGAACTTAGAAAGAACGGGATTCAAATTTTCACATTTTCAATCAATCGCCCAAACCAGCCCTTTGAAAGGCTTACTCAAGAGGAGCAGGAAGAAACCCGGCGGACTTATTTTGTAAAAGCCAGAGCACTTTATGACGTGCTTCCCGCCCATTTCGCGACATTGCTCACCCGGCCCTGGCATTATTTACGCGGATTATTCTTCGCTCTTAGCCTCGGCGGTCTGAACCTCCAGAAAAACATCTATGGCTTTTTTTATTTTGCCGAAGCGGTGATCATCGGCTGGCGAATGAGAAAAGGGCGCCTTTTCGACCTGCATGTCCATTTTGCGAACCCCGCCGCGACTGTGGCGTTGATCCTTTCAAAAATTTTTCCGGTCGCGTTCTCAATGACGGCCCATGGCCCGACCGATTTCGAGGACGTAGAGAACAATTACCTGCGGCAAAAGATCAAGGGGGCGGCTTTTCTATGTTGTATTAGTGAGTTCGCAAAAAGGCAGCTTATGAAAGTCTCTGAACCATCCGAATGGGGGAAAATAAAAGTTCTTCCCCTGGGCATAGAGACAGGAAAATTTTACCCAGCGATGTTTCCCATAAAACAAGGCCCTTTCGAAATTCTCTGCGTCGGCCGCTTGGTGCCTGACAAAGGGCAAAGGGTCTTGATCGCAGCCATCAACAGATTGGTCCAGGTGAAGGAGGATATCATTCTGCGTCTGGTGGGTGACGGACCGGACCGGACCGAACTTGAACAGGAGGTCGCGCAAAGATCTTTGAAAAAACATGTTCAGTTCGAAGGAAGCGTCAACCAAGATCAAATTCTTGATTGTTACCGAAAAGCCGGAATTTTCGTTTTGGCGAGTTTTGCGGAAGGAGTTCCCGTAGTGCTTATGGAGGCGATGGCCATGGAGATCCCCTGCGTTTCCACCCTGGTCGCTGGAATTCCTGAACTCATTGAAAGCGGGAAAAGCGGAATCCTTGTTTCTCCGGGAGATGGAAAGGCTTTAGCGAGCGCCATTCTGGAACTTCTGAAAGACCCCGATCTCCGGAAAAAGATGGGGGGCGAAGGGCGGAGGCGCGTGATCGAAAAATACAACCTTGAACAGAACATGAAAGAAAAAGCGGCGTATTTTCTTGAGCAGCTACGAGTAAAGAAAGAGCAATCTTACGCAATCGCGGGTATTAATGGCCGCATCATGAAATCGGGCAAGAGGGATTGATGGTTATGGATATCTCCGTTGTTATTCCTTCCTATGGAGCTGAAAGAACCATAGAGCAATGCTTGCAAAATATTTTGAGCCAGACAACCTCCAAACCGTATGAGGTTATTGTCTGTGATAGCTCCCCGGCGGATGAAGTCCAAAACATCGCAAAACAATATCCCATAAAGTTCATTAAAAGAACCAAAAAAATACCGCCGGGGATAGCGCGCAATATTGGCGCGGAAAGCGCGCAAGGAGAATTGCTGGTTTTTATCGATGCAGATATTACTTTGGGCCCCGGCGCGTTGGAAGAAATTTGGAAATACTATCAACAAGGGCCGGAGGTTTTCTGCATAGCCTTGGATTTAGGAAAGGGAAAAAAATCATTCAGTTCTCATATCGAACATTATTTATTTTTTTGTGAGTATCAAAGCGGAAGGAAGTCCGGAGAGCGAAAAAATCTTCCCTCCACGGTCTTTATTATCAAAAAAGAACTTTTTTTTAGTTTTGGAGGTTTTAAAAGTTATTGGCGCGGCGAAGATACCGAATTTACAGAACGAATAAGCAAGGCAGGGAAGCGACCGATGTTTGTTTCCCGGATCGTAGCGTACCGGAACCAAGATGTTCCGCTTCGGGAAATCGCAGGCAAAAATTTCAAATATGGTATCTATTGGGGGCGAAAGTATTTTTTAGAAGCCAAAGGGTTAAAAAAGCTGACCGTAGTGTTTTTGCTGCCGTTTTTATCCTTGTTGAAAAGCACGCGGATCGTTTGTCGAAATTTGATCTATGATAATATGGCTGATAAATGCTTAAGCGCCCTGCTTAGCCCGCTATTATTTTTATTGGGATTTTGGTGGGTCGCAGGGATTCTTGCGGGCCTGTTTTCCAATATCCGCGATAAAGAAGAACGGAGCGATTAATGCCGCTATATTTGCGCGAGTATCTCTTTTTGGTTCCAAACGTGCTTTTCGTGACAGCGATTTTCCTCGCGACCTGCAAAAAACGCCTTTTTTTTGAATGGGGAGCATTATGGCTCATAATCTGGTCGATCGCTTATCTTCTTAGAGGAATATATTTGATAGGAACATTTATTTTTTTTGTTGGCGTGATTATCTCTTCAAAAACAAGAGGTGAGCGGATCGCTTACTATTTCCTGCTTTTGCCGGTTCTTCCCCTGTTCGTTTCCGTGGAGTTGCCAGGCTTGATCCCGGGTATAAGGGCGTGGATCGACTTCAATGTTCCGGTTATGCTGGCCCTGTTCGTGCTCCTTCCTTTATCGATGAAAGTATTTTTCTTTGGTGGCCCCAAGGATAGATTGTTCGTTTTTAAAGCGGATAAATACATGGCCTTTCTTTTAATTTTATTATTCGCTCTTTCGTTTCGAAACCCGACTCTTACTTCGGGGTTACGCCAAGTGTCACTGCATTTTTTACAAGTACTTTTGCCTTATTATGCGATCAGCCGGGCATTAAAAAAGCGCGAAGATTTCGAGATCGTGTTTTACGCCATCGCATTTTCCGGGATGATCGTGGCGAGCGTGGGGATCATAGAGGCGGTGAAGCACTGGCCAATGTTTCTGTCATTAATCGACATCATGCATTTGACGACAGCTCCGATATCACCGTTTGTGCTCAGAGGAGGGCTTTTAAAGATCGGCTCTACTTTTACGAGCGGTACTCCTGCCGGCTATTTCTTGACCGCGGTTATCGCGATTTTGTTTTTTTTAAAAAACTTTTCAAAGTTAAACAAACAACTGATTTATTTGATAGCCGCCATGTGTTTTGTCACGATTTTTTTTACGGCTGCCAGAGGAGCCTGGCTAAGTTTTTTGGTCATGGCCGCCGTTGTAGCGATGTATCAAAAAGGGAAAAAAATGAAATTTATACTGGTTTTTTTATTGGGGCTGTATGTTGTTCTCCCTTTTTTGGAATGGACTCCCGTAGGGCATGCTATTGCCCAAAAATTAGGGCAGGTCGTCCCCACCAGCACAAGTCATGAGGAATATGGGAGCATTGATTATCGTACAAAACTCATACAAGCTTCGATTACGACCATGTCATTTAATCCATGGTTTGGATCGAAAGATTATTTGGAAGCGGACGAGATGCAAGCGATGATGCAGGGGGAAGGGATTATTGATGTAGTGAACACGTATTTTGGCATTGGGTTGGCTTACGGCTGGGTGGGCTTGACGTTGTTTGCGCTGATATTTATTAATACAGCATGGAATCTTTTCATCCTGGCGAATAACCGAAAGCTTAGAAAACAAAGTGAATATTTTTCACAAATGGCCACTATTTTTCTTGCTATTTTTATAACTACGATTGTTGTGATCGGAACGATTAGTTCCGTTTCTCTTTTGCCTCATTACTATTGGGCCTTAACGGGCGTTGCGGCGGCCCTTATTCGTGTTGCCACCGATATCAAAAAAGATGGGGCTGTTTTGAAATGACTTGAGATGAAAAGAGTCGAACAAAGCGTTTTAAAGAAAGGACAGTCGTTATGGCGGCCGATGAAAGGGTTCAAATACAAAACGTTCGCTTCTTGAACATTGATACCTGTCGCGCCATGGAGATTTTAGATGCTTTAACGGAAGATGATAAGGCGCGAACCGTTGGTTTTATCAACGCCCATTGTGTGAATGTTGCCAGGAACGACCCGGACTATAGAAGGATTATCAATGACTTTGACGAAGTTCTTCCGGATGGGGCCGGTCTCGATATAGCCGCCCGGTTCAAGGGGATCAAGATTAAGGAAAACTTGAACGGAACAGATTTTTCCTTCCACGTTTTCGAATTGTTTGCAAAAAGGAAAAAGGCCGTTTTTTTGCTTGGCGGACATCCGGGCGTTGCGGAGAGAGCCGGGAAAGTTCTGAGCAAGGCACATCAAGGATTAATTGTCTGCGGATGGACGCATGGCTATGATACGGACAAAAGAGATGCGGAGATCTGCGAGACTATCTGGGGCGCCAGCCCAGATGTTATTTTGGTTTCCATGGGAACGCCCATTCAGGAAAAGTGGATCGAGGCCCATAAAAATTTTTTCGGGAAAAAGCTCTTCGTGTCGGTCGGGGGGCTGCTTGATTTTATCGCCGGGGTCTATCCCAGGGCGCCTTTATGGCTTAGGAAAATAAAAATGGAGTGGTTTTTTCGTCTGTGTTTTAACCCCAAGCAATTATGGAAGCGATACTTAATTGGTAACCAGGTTTTTCTTTTTCATGCGCTTCAAGAAGCCCTAGAGGAAAAAAAAGAGCACAAAAGGACGAATTCCGCCGGGGCTCCCGAGTGATTTACGACCTTCGCGCCTGTTTTCCAATAAGCAAGATGAATCGGGCGGTGGGGGTTCCACAGAGTCACTATTTTTCTCGGATTTTCATACACTGGTGCATTTCCGTGAAGCCTGAGATCTTGAGGAAAAGCATGGATAGAAAATGAATGAAAACTTAGATTTGAAAAAGCATCCCGCGACGGTTGCCTATCTAAGTCCGGGGTGGCCGGGGGGTTTTGTTGCTAACGGGATCGCATCCTACGTCGCTAATTCCTACGAAGCACTCAAAAGCCTGGGAGTTATCGTTTATGTGCTAAGCACGAAAACTCAGTTTTGTTTTTTGTCTAAAAATATAAAAACGTTAAAAGGCAGCGATTATAAAAAAAGGCCTGAAGCTATAGCGGCGCAAGTCAGGAAATGGAAAGATGAAAAAAAAATCGAGATTTTTGAAATGGGAGAGATGTTCGGTTGGGCGCATTTCGTGGCAAAAAATATACCGGTGCCGCTCATTGTGAAATTACATGGGCCATGGTTCCTCAATGGAAGAGCCAATGGCGTTCCGGAAGACGAAAGCTTTGCGAAGAGGGTGAAAGATGAGTTGCGCGGCATGCAAAGCGCAGCGGGCGTGACGGCTCCGTCACGGGATATTCTGAGGCGGACGCAGACGTATTATGGGGTTGAGTTTAAGAATTCGCGGGTCATAGCGAATCCCATAAAAATAATTCCGGCGGAGGAGCGGTGGAAGAGGGGGAAGCACGATAAGAAAAAGGTCTTGTTCGTTGGAAGGTTCGACAAGCACAAAGGAGCGGATATTTTAATCGAGGCATTTGCAGCGGTTCTAAGGAAAATGCCCGAGGCGGAACTTCTCTTTGTGGGGCCCGACTGCGGTTTAGATAAAGACGGAAAACACTGGACGATCAAGGGGTATATTGAAAGGGTAATACCGGTCAAATACAAAAGAAACGTCCGATGGCTTGGGCAACTCTCCGCTAAGGAGATCATAAAATTAAGGAAAAAATCTTTTCTTACGATCATCCCGTCCCGGTATGAAAACTTTGGGAATGTTCTTCTCGAATCGATGTCCTATGGCTGTCCGACCATCGCTTCTGACGTCGGAGGGAATCCGGAAATCGTGGAAAATGGCCGCAATGGACTTCTCTTCCAAACTGAAAATCCTGAGGACCTGGCGAGCAAGGCGTTGAGCTTGCTGCAAGATGAAGCGCTGGCGGAAAGGCTGGGGAAACAGGCAGCGGAAGATATGGGGGCTAAATACCATCCCCAGAAAATAGCTCATCAGATGATGGATTATTATGCTGAAATTTTGAATCAAAAATAGAGGGTTTGAAAAACGAATCAATTTTGGATTGAACACAGCTACTCAACAGGGCCGGCGCCGAGGAAAATATGAAAATCCTTGATATAAAAAGTCTTGCGATCTCATCGATCAAAGTGGTTACCTTTGCCCGTTTTTTGGATTCGCGCGGATATTTTACGGAACCTTACAGAAAAAGCGACATAAGCAATCACCCTCAAATGCAGTTTCTTAAAAATGTCGACTTCGTTCAAAGCAACGAGAGCTTTTCTAGGAAAGGCACTATCCGAGGCCTTCATTTTCAGTGGAATCCCTATATGGGCAAGCTCGTGAGAACTCTTCGTGGGCATATGATGGACATGGTTTTGGATATTAGAAAAGGCTCTCCAACTTTCGGGAAGGTCCTTTTTTATGAAATGCCCAATGATCCCGCATCCGGCACAAGCGAGTGGATCTGGGTGCCGCCGGGGTTTGCGCACGGCAACTTTTTTTTAGAGGATACGGTGATCGAGTATTTTTGTACCGGTGAGTATTCTCAGGGTTGTGAGGCCGGCATCTCTCCCCTGGCGCCGGATTTGAATTGGGACCTTTGTGATATCAATTTAAGGAAGAAATTCGACAGAATCATTCAGGATGGGCCGATAATCACAGACAAGGACCGGAACGGACATTCTTTGAATGCATGGCAAAGCGATGTTCGCTCCGAGAATTTTATTTACTTTAATCCGAAGGGCTAGCATAAGTTATGAAATTTTTTGTCTTGGGTTCGGACGGGCAGCTGGGCACAGATGTTGTGAAAGTACTGGGGGAAAAAGCGGCCGATTTTTTTCCCGCTTGTCACAAAGACGCGGATATTGCGAATAGCCAGGCACTCCAAAGTCTTTTGGCCCGTGAACAGCCTGATGCTGTGATCAATTGTACTGCTTTTCACGATATGAACAAAAGCGAGGAAAATCCCCAGCTTGCGATGGAAACAAACGCCTTGGCCGTCGGATCCCTTGCCAGGAGTTGCTCGGAGTGTGGAGCGAAATTAATGACCCTAAGCAGCGACTATGTTTTTGATGGAACACGGCCGGAAGGGTACAACGAGGAAGATGCCCCGAACCCTCAAACCTGGTATGGAAAAAGCAAATTGGCCGGAGAATGGATGGCCAGGGCTTACTGCAAGAGGGCCTTTGTAGTACGTGTTCAGAGCCTCTACGGTCTTCGCGGGCCCAAAGGGAAAGGGCTTAATTTTATCGATCTTATGCTGAAGTTATCCCAAGAGCGCGATGAGCTTAAAGTGGACCAGTGCCGGATGGCGCCGACCTGGACCTATGCCTTGGCGAAAAACATGATCGCTCTTATGGAAACCGACCTTTTTGGCCTCTACCACATGAGCTGCAACGGCATCACAACCTGGTATGAGTTTGCCAAAAAGATCATGGAGTTGACCTGCAGTCCCGTCAAAGTGACGCCTGTTCCCAACGATTTTTTCCCAAGAAATTTTAAGCGGCCCGAGAATACTTATCTGATCAATCGAAGGCTAAAAGAAATCAACCTGGATCTCATGCCGGATTGGGAGACGGCGTTAAAGGATTATTTGAAGTTAAAAAAGTAGTTAATGGGTCCTCGAAAAGGAGTTTCGATCATGAAAATTTTAGTTGCGGGTGGCGCCGGCTATATCGGCTCTATGCTCGTGCCGGCGTTGTTGGAGCACGGGTATCAAGTTGACGTTATCGATGCCATGTGGTTCGGCAACCACTTGCCGAAAGGGGCCAAGGTCGCCAATAAAAATCTCTTTGATTGTAAGGAAGCCGATCTGGCTGGATACGAGCAGATTATATTTTTGGCCGGTCTTTCCAACGATCCCATGGCCGAATGGGATCCGCCCGAAAATTTTGTGAGTAATGGAGCGCTGCCCTCTTATCTGGCGTATATCGCGAAACGGGCGGGGCTGAAGCGGTTCATATACGCCTCCTCTTGCTCCGTGTACGGCTATACGGTTAATGAAATTTATAACGAAGAGAGGCCAACGACTTGTTATTATCCTTACGGTATTTCCAAGCTTCAGGGAGAGCGGGGCGTGTTACAGATGCAATACGACAATTTTTCCGTGATCGCCCTCCGCCAGGGGACCGTTTGCGGCTATAGCCCGCGCATGCGTTTTGATTTAATGACCAACACTATGTACAAAACATGCATGCAAGATGGAAGAATTGTGGTGAATAACGCTTCTGTCTGGCGGCCCGTGCTCCATATTAAGGACGCCGTCAATGCTTATATGAGGGCCATACAGGCGGATTATGCCATCAACGGGGTCTTCAACGTTTCCTCCGGCAATTATACGGTGGGAAAGGTTGCCGATGTGGTTAAAGACGAGGTGGAGGCGTTGACGGGGAAAACAATCCGGATCGAAATAAAAAATATTCAGGATTTTCGCAATTATACGGTCGACACTCAAAAAGCAAAAAAAATTTTAAATTTTGAGCCAAAATATAAAATCGAAAATGTCGTGCACCACCTCCATGAACACCGGGATGAATACGGCGACCTCGGACAGGATCGCTACTACAACATAAAAATTTTCAAGCAATTGAAAGAAAAGAGGTGATCATGCCGGACCTCTCGATTATCGTTGTTGCGTATAACGTTAAAGACTTGATGGAAAGATGTCTGGAAAAAGTGTTTGCGTCCGAAGGCCATTTTCAAAAGGAAGTTATCTATGTTGATAACGGCTCTTCCGATGGCAGCGCGGAAATGGTCGGGCAAAGATTTCCGGAGGTTGTCATTATCGAATCACCGGTCAACCTCGGCTTTATTCGGGCCAATAATCTTGCGTACACAAAAGCTACGGGCGAACACATTCTCATGCTCAATTCAGACGCTTTTGTTGGGAAAAACACGCTTCAAAAAACGCTGGATTTCATGAAAGATCATCCCGAGAGCGGAGCACTGGGATGCCGTCTGATCGGCGAGGACGGAGCGCTTCAGGTCTCAGCCCGTTATTTTTATACTCCCTGGAAACTTTTTTTAACCCGGGTGGGTTTTGAGAAAACGATTTGGAAAATGGATGATCTGGATTGTTCTCACGAGGAGGTGCGGGAATGCGACTGGGTTCCGGGATGCTATCTTTTGGCCCGGAAGGCTGTTATCGAAAAGACCGGGTTCTTTCTCCGAAGCGACTATTTTATGTACAACGATGATATCGACTTGTGCCTGAGGATCAAAAGAAGCGGTTACAAGGTATTCTTTTTTCCCGAGGATGTCATCCACCTGGGTGGCGCCAACAGTAAAAGGATCGAGATGGTGACGGAGAAAGGCTGGCAAATCGAAAAGTACGCCCTGGAAAGCCAGTATATTTATTTCAGGAAGAATTATAATTTTTTCTATGCTCTTTCGCATTGCCTGATGATCGTTTCTTTTGACCTTCTCCGGCTCATAAAGCAGGTTTTGTTTTTTAGAAAAAGTGAGATCAAAAGTCAGTGGGAGCATCTGTGTCTGGCCTGTAGCCTGTTCATGCGAACGCGTGGGGGGACCAGAGGATCCGTTAACTCAGACGGGACTTCCGATCCTGGCACAAGACGGAAGCCGGATGAGCAAAAACCGGATGATAAAAAAAAGGTTATGTTCGAAAATCTTCGTGAAGATCTGAAAACTTATCAAGGCGACGTGTTGGCTCAAGGATTTTGGGTCATGAGGGTGTACCGGTTCGGACGGTGGAGATACGGGATAAGGCCGGAGATCTTGCGGCCGCCTTTTTCCCTTCTTTATAAAATATTATTTAAATTAGTGCAGGTGTTTACGGGAATAGAATTGCCGTGTGAAGCAACGGTCGGAAAGAATTTTACGATAGAGCATTTCGGAGGCATCAACATCAGCGGCTATGCTTCTTTCGGAGATAATTGCAGGATCCGGCAGGGAGTGACGGTCGGCTTGAGAAATACCGACCATCCCTGCGCCCCTCAGATCGGCAATAACGTGGACATCGGCGCCGGGGCCAAGTTGTTGGGCCCGATACGCATCGGGAATAATGTCAATATAGGCCCCAACGCGGTGGTCATCGAAGATGTCCCTGACAATTCGAGCGTCGTCCCGATCCCGGCGAGGATTATTCCCATGGGGTCGGGCCTCAATCCAAAAAATTCGAAAACCGCTTGAAATAAAACCCGACCCAGCAAAGGATTTTCAAAAAGCGATATGAGTGAACCGGTGACGGATCCTATGAGTTTTGTCGGCTACTTGAATATGGCCGAAAAGATCGAAAAAAACGTTAGGACGAAGACTATCAGTCTAAAAAAAAGCATCAAGATCGCCTACCTCTCAAGTTTTAACCCGAAAGGGATTAAGGAGGTCCTGGCGGTCAAATGCTTTCAACGAGGGGTATTTGCGGACATTTACCAGTGCGGGTACAATCAATACGCTCAAGAATTGTTAAATCCTCAAAGCGGCCTGTATCAATTTGACCCCGATGTCATTATCCTCTTTATAGACAAACGCACGATCTTAGGGGATCTTTTCTATGTCCCGTATAAGATCTCCGAACTGGAAAGAAGAGACTGGGCGGACGAAAAATTCTCAGAATTACAATCCCTGCTTGCAAAAGCCAAGAGCTGTTCAAGGGCGCAGATCTTGGTGCACAATTTTGATGTGCCCTATTATTCTCCCCTCGGGATTTTAGAGAACAAACAGGATTTTGGATTTATAGAATCCCTTCGGGCACTTAACGAAAAACAAAAAAAGGCCTGCGTCGGGGACGGTCGTTTGTTCCTTTTTGATTATGATTCTTTTTGTTCCCAAATCGGCAAAAAGAACGTCACGGACGACAGGATGTATTATTTAGCCGATATGAGATTGGATAGCAGGTACATGCCGGATCTTTGTGACGCCTACCTTATGTACCTAAAACCGTTTCTATCGTTCATAAAAAAATGTATCATCCTCGATCTTGACAACACTCTGTGGGGCGGGATCATCGGAGAGGACGGCATCGGGGGGATCAAGCTCGGGCCGACCCCGGAAGGCAGGCCTTTTATGGATTTTCAGAAACATCTTCTCTCGTTATTCCAGCGTGGCGTTCTGCTGGCGATAGCGAGCCGGAACAATCTTGAAGACGCATTGAAGGCGATGCGCGAACACCCTCATATGGTCCTGAGAGAAGAGCATTTTGCGTCTATGCGCATCAATTGGGACGACAAGATCTCGAACATTAAAGCCATCGCGGAGGAGATCAATATCGGTCTCGACAGTATGATCTTCATCGATGACGATAAAACCAATCGTGAGAGGGTCAAAAAAGCGCTGCCGGAAGTTCTTGTCGTCGACCTGCCAGAAGATCCGGCGCTCTATGCCAGGACGTTGATGGAGATCGACGATTTTAGCACGCTTCAACTTACGGAGGAGGATAGGAAAAGAGGTGAGGCGTACACCGCGCAAAGGCACAGGGCTGATCTGAGAAAAGGAGCGGATCTCTCGGATTACCTTGAAAGTCTGAAGACGGTCGTAAAGATAGGTGTCGCAAACCCTGCTACGATCGGAAGGATCGCCCAATTAACCCAGAAAACAAACCAGTTCAATATGACCACCAAGCGGTATCTGGAGGCCGATATCGTCCGCAAGGCGGAGAGCGGTCATTTTCTGATCTTATCCCTCGGTCTGAAAGACAAATTCGAAGATATGGGTATTATAGGCGTGGCCATCGTAGAGACCGCAGCGGACGCATGGCGGATCGATAATTTTTTAATGAGCTGCAGGGCGATAGGCCGGAAAGCCGAGGAAGCTTTTTTGGCCGGCATCTTAAACAAAGCTTTGCGGGGAAATGTTCGAAAAGTAATGGGAGAATTCACACCGACCGCGAAGAATGCGCCAGCAAGAGACTTTTACAAAAACAACGGATTTCGATTAATACGCCGGGAGGAAACTCTGGAGGTATGGGGCTATGATGTCCTGGCGGAGGTTCCTTTCCCGAGCTGTATTACGATCGAAGGTTAAACAAAACGGACCTATGGAAAAACTAAAAGAAGTTCTGTCGCAAGTGCTAAAAGTAGAAAAAGGAAAAATAACCGACAAGCTGTCCCCGGCTGACGCGGCGAATTGGGATTCAATGAGTGCGATCGTTCTTATCCTCGCGGTAGAAAGTGCCTTTGATGTTAAATTTACAACAGCGGAGATAAAAGAGATCCGGTGCGTGGGGGACATAAGGAAGATCTTAAAAGAAAAAGGCATCCGGGCGTAGAGACGAAACTGCTCCGAATATCATGAAAACCTCTTTTTCTGACAACAAAAAAGAACGGAAGATGACGGATCCATATAAAAACGTTGGCATTATGAGATGGAACCAAAACTTCTTCGAGCGCATCCCTCGCCCGGAGTTTTTTGCAAATGGACCCCTATCATGACCAGGAAGAGAGCGTAAGCCATGCACTATCCGGCCATCTCCTGCGTTGTGATCGGCATTAATGTTCAAAAAACGATCCGTTTCAACCTGGAAGCCATAAAAAAAAGCGATTACCCAAAACCTCTGGAAATTATTTACGTCGACGGAGGTTCCACCGATAAAAGTGTTGAAATCGTGCGGCGGGTCGAAGGAGTTAAAGTGATCGAACTCCATCTCGATAAGCCTACGCCAGGGAAAGGGAGGAATGCGGGATGGAGAGCGGCAGCAAGCGAATGGGTCCAATTCCTTGACGGAGACACTCTTCTTCATCCTCTTTGGCTCCGAAAGGCGGCAGAAAACATCGACGACAAGACGGCGATTCTTTTTGGCCAGCGCCAGGAAACATTTCCAAAAAAGAATTGGTATCATCTTGTAGCCGAGATCGACTGGACGTATACAAGCGAACGGTCGATAGGCGGGGATATGCTATGCCGTCGGAAAAGCCTTGAGGAAGCAGGCGGCTATGTTGATTTTTTGGTCGGAGGGGCGGATCCTGAGCTCGGGGTTCATATCCGGAAATTGGGTTGGGAAATAAAAAAGTTAAAGGAGCCAATGTGCTTTCATGATATCGCCATAAACAACTTTTCAAGATACTGGCGAAGATCCGCGCGGGTTGGACGAGCCTACATTGAGGCCGGGTTGCTGATGATGAAACAGGGGGAAAGCGCCTGGATATTGAAAGTAATCAAAATCATCCTGAAGGCGTGCCTGGTACTCGGATTTTTAGTGTGCGCGTTGCTTTTTGAGAAACACTTATTGTTCTTTGCGCTTGCGCTCGTCGTGAATTTTTTCCCGTTGATTAAAACATTCCATTTCAGGAAAAAGTTCGACATTTCTCTTCGAGAAGCTTTTATTTACGTCTTGCACTGCTCCGTTGTTTTTTGGCCCCAATGTTTTGGGATCCTTTCTTATTTTTTAAGATTTAACATTAACTCCGCAAAGAAATGACGGGAATAATTCTTCCAGGACGCTTGTTGTAAGGACAGCAGCCCAAGAAAGAATATTCAAGCATGGACCTTTCGATCATTGTTGTGGCTTATAACGTGAAGGATCTCGTTCGGGAATGCCTCTCGAAGGTGGCCGCCTCTTCGGACATCTTGGGCAAAGAGGTCCTTTATGTGGATAACGGCTCCACAGACGGAACGGTCGAGATGCTCCGGGCGGATTTTTCGGACGTCATTGTCATTTGCAATCAAAAGAACCTTGGCTTTGGAAGAGCAAACAATATTGGTTTTGAAAAAGCCCGCGGTGAGTTCATTTTAATGCTCAATGCCGACGCTTTTATTGGACCCGGGACGTTGCAAAAAACTGTTGGCTTTATGAAAGACCATCCGGAAGCCGGGATCCTTGGCTGTCGCCTGATTAGCCCTGATGGAAAGCTTCAACCTTCGGCCAGGCTCTTCCAAAATCCATGGCGAGATCTTATGGTAAGGCTTGACTGGGGCAAAAAGTTTCCCGGGAATTCTTTTTTCAAGGGGATCGACGATCTTGAGAGGGATCACCGGAGCATTCGTGAAACGGACTGGGTCCCCGGATGTTTTTTGATGGCGCGCAAGAAAATGATCGAAGAGCTCGGATTTTTTCTTCGAAAAGATTTTTTTATGTATTATGAAGATCTGGACCTTTGTCTCCGGGCGAAACGAAAAGGGTGGAAGGTCTATTTTTTCCCGGAAGATGTTGTTCACCTTGGCGGGGCAAGCAGCGGCCGGTTCCATAAAACGACCTCCACGGGGCGACAGGTCATCGGATATGAAATCGAGAGCCGGCTACTTTACTACAGGAAAAACTACAATATTCTTTTCGTGATGGCCTCTTTTTTCTCAGCTCTTTTATTCCTTTTTCTTAAAAGCGCAAAAAGGCTTTTTGTACCCGCAAAAAACGCATCGCTCTCTGAGGGGATGGAAGAATTGCGGACTAGTTTCGATCTTTTGATCAAAACCCGCTTTGGAAGTTTTCCGTTGCCGCATTAAAGTAGGTTAAAAAAAGCGACGAAGATTGATTTTAAAGGCTCTTTCGTTTGCAGGCAAGCGAACTTCGCGAACTAAGGAAATTATGAACCACTCGATTTTTGTACCCGTTCCATAATATAGACTGGCAGAACGAACCATTGCGATCGAGGGCGCGTTTGCGGGTCATTTGCGTCTTTTTAGACGAACGCTTTTGCCGGTTTTTGATAAGTTTGTTGTTGCCATGGTTGAAATGAGTGCGGAGGATTACGAAAAAAGGAAGACGAGCCTTGCGATTCTGCACGAGATAGAGGACGGGATCGTTGTTGAACGGCTATGCGGGGAAATAGTGCAAAAGGGTAGCTGGCTCAAAACGATCGCAAAGTTTTATTCGGCCCAATTTTTTCCGCTCTGCCAAAAGATTTTTAAGCTTGTCAGGCAGGCTGACGTAATCCATTCGGGAATTTCCGACATTGCAAAGGTCCCGGTATTTATGGCATCTCTACTCGGGGTCCTTTTGAAAAACCAACCATCGTTGCCGTCGATATAGATTTTAGGAAATCTGTCCGGATGAGCTTTAAATCAGGGGAGATGACTCGAAAGAGTTATATTTTACGCAGATATATATACGATAAATTGCTTTCGCTGCAAATCACATTTTTAATTAAGGCGGGTTGTCTTGCGTTGCTAAAAGGAAGGCAAATGTGCGAGGATTATGGAAGGGGAAAGAATAATGTAAAAAACTTCCTTGATGCTGCTTATTCAAAAGAGCACATCATCAGCCCTGAAGATCTTGAAAGAAAAATGTTCAACGCAAAGAACGGCGATAACGCGCTCGAAGTCGTTTATTTTGGTCGCCTTGTTTATTATAAAGGTATCGCCCTCTGTATTCGGGCTGTGAGGTACGCACAACAGAAAACTAATAGGAAAATCACTTTTCTTTTTTTTGGCTCCAAAGATCAGGAGCAATTTTTAAAAAAAGTTATCCAAGATTTGGATATGAAAAACAGTGTTATTTTCCACGGCTATGTTTCCTATGGTAAAAAATTGTTCGAACGGTTATACCCATACCATTTGCTCTTAGCGACGCCTCTGAGAGAAGACACCCCGCGGAGCGCGCTGGATGCAATGGCCGCCGGCATTCCCATCCTTGCTTTTGATACTTATTATCACTGCTGTCCCGTTATAAGTTGAGCAATTGTAACTGGTTGCGATTTTCGATGTTCTGAATTATGAGCTTGGATGTTGTAAGTGCTTGTAGCATCGAGGTTTTCTCGAATAAAGAAAGGCT
>Ga0182027_10006852_pt1 | contig 16959 bp, 12 predicted proteins | sample 712E1DmetaG_FD_121300 | JGI IMG/M metagenome (GOLD analysis project Ga0182027, IMG submission 121300) | Permafrost microbial communities from Stordalen Mire, Sweden - 712E1D metaG (Illumina Assembly) | ecosystem: Environmental > Terrestrial > Soil > Wetlands > Permafrost | place: Sweden... | reverse complement strand
GGGCGAATTGTCGCGCTCGCGTTTGCCGGGCACCTCGCGGCGATTCTCCTCACGGTCTTCGCCTGGGATTTCTGGAGCCTCTACCTCGGTACGCTGCTGTTCGGCATCGCGAACGGCTCGGTGGAGGCGGCGTGCAATCCGCTCATCGCGACGCTGTATCCCACGGACAAAACGACCAAATTGAACCACTTTCATGTGTGGTTTCCGGGCGGGATCGTCATCGGCGGCGTTCTGGCGTACCTTCTGGGCTCGGCCGGCCTGGGGTACAAGGTGCAGTTTTCCGTCATGCTGGTGCCGCTCGTCGTGTACGGCGCGATGTTCCTTGGGCAAGCCTTCCCGCGCACCGAACGCGTGGAGCAAGGGGTGTCCACCGGCGCGATGTTCGCCGCCTGCCTCCAACCGTTGTTCCTGTTCATGGTGCTCTGCATGCTGATGACGGCGGCCACCGAGCTGGGCCCCGGCCAATGGATCCCGAACATCCTCTCCAACGCCGGCGTGCCGGGGATCCTTGTCCTGGCGTGGATCAACGGGCTGATGGCGGTCGGCCGCCAGTGCGCGGGCACGTTCGTGCACCGCCTCTCGCCGAACGGCATGCTGATCGTGAGCGCCGTGCTCAGCGCGGCCGGCTTGTATGCCGTCAGCCACTCGACCGGCGGGATGCTGTTCGCAACGGCCACCGTCTTCGCGCTGGGCGTCTGCTTTTTTTGGCCGACGATGTTGGGCTACGTCAGCGAGAATTTCCCCAAGACGGGCGCCTTGGGGTTGGCGATCATGGGCGGTTTCGGAATGCTGAGCGTGAGTTTCGTCCTGCCCGTCATGGGTCGTTTCTACGACCAAGGCATCGCCGCCCGCGTGCCGACCGGCCAGACAACCGCCGCCCTCGCGGCGGCACCCGCGGGTGGCGAGTTGGGACAATTGTGGCTGAAGATCCAAGCCGAAGCCGGTTTGGCGACCCTGGGCCGCGTCGCCATTCTACCCCTCATCCTGACCGCGGTATTCCTAGCGCTCTGGCTTTTCCGCCGGTCGCGCCAGGCACCGGCCCTGGGCTGACCGGCGGGAGACGCGACGGGGATATCCTTCGGCCGACCTACTCTTCGAGTTCTTTCGGTAGCTGGATGCTCTGATGCGACCGCGCTGACTGGCGCGCCGCGTCTAGAATCTCCGTTACGATGAGGTTGGTCTCCAGTGAAGAGAGAGGATGCTCGGAGATCTCACCCCTGACCACCGCCGCGAAATAGGCGATGGGCTCGCGGGATTTCGCGTCGAGCGGAGCCGGTTCAAGATCGCGCGCTTTGCCGTCGGGTTTCCTAATCCGAAGCGTGTTGCGATCGGCGACCTCAATCGCACCGCCAACACCGTAAATGTCCATGTCCTTGCGTCCAATGGGCCAATTCCACGAAGCTTGAATGATACCCTGGGTCCGGGGGTAACTCAGGATGATCGTGGCTTCGTCATCCACCCGCGGATAGATCTCCGGTTTGAGTTGCTGGGTCACCGCGGTGACCCAGGTTGGGCGTTGTCCCTGCATCAGCCAGGTAATCAAGTCGGCTCCGTAGCAGCCGAAATCCATGAGGGCGCCTCCCCCACTGAGCACGGGATCGGTCAGCCAACTGAGGAAAGAGTCGGGACAGCCGATTTCCTTCGGCCCCTGGTGCCCGTCGCGCACGACGACCTTGCGCAGTTCGCCGATGGCATTTTCCTTTCGGACCAGGGCGTAGGCGAGCCCATGGGATGGATACCAGGTGGTTTCGTAGTTCACGAGCACGTGGATGGAGTAACGCCGGGCGGCTTTCTGCATGGCGCGAGCGTGCTCCATGGACACCGCGAGCGGCTTTTCCATCATCACATGCACCCCGTGCGGGGCACAGGTTTCGACCACCCGCGCGTGGTCGAAGGTCGAGGTGAAAACCATCACGCCTTCGGGTTTCGCGGCTTTGAGCATCTCCTCGAGATTCGAGAACAGCAGGGGTGCCGGGATCCCAAGACGCTGGGCATACCGTGCGGCGAGAGTCGGCTTGGGTTCGACCACACCCACCAGTTGCACGTCACTGCGCGTGAGCATCTCGGCCAGGTAGCCGTCCACATGACCATGGTCGAGACCCACGATCGCCAGCCGAAATGGCTGGGCCGGTTCGGCCACGAGCCTCCCGAAGGTGGCGAGCAGAATCAGGCCCAGGATAGGCGAGAGGCGTTTCATTTTCATTGTTTGGTTCGGTTCTGTCTCCTCCAGACCCAGGAACGCGGTCGTTGGCGCTGGTCCAACAACGCCGTGAAAAAGGTGCCGTCATTCGACCTTGGCGTCCGGATTATCGGGTGGCATCTCTCAGGGGAAGTCGTTCTCCTCCGGATGTCGAGTTGTCAAAGATCGACACCGCGACCGCCCTGACCGAAAACGACCCCCCTGAGTCCCGTGGATGATACCCTTTCGCGACGCGAAGCGTTGAAGCTGATCGCAGGATCCGCTCTGGCTTTATCCGTGTCTCCGGCAGGATCGGTTGCTGAAGAAGATGATCCACCCCCTATGAATCACTCTTGGTTTCGCCATTCCGTCTGCCGTTGGTGCTTTGCCGGCATTCCGCTCGAAAAGTTTGCCCTCGACGCCAAATCCCTCGGGATTGATTCGATCGAACTGCTGGAGCCGGCCGAGTGGCCGGTGGTGCAGCGGGCGGGATTGACCTGCGCCCTCGCCAACGGCACCACCCCGATCGGCGAAGGGTTCAACCGGCGGGAGAATCACGCGCGATTTGTGCCATCGATGAAGGAGCGCATCGCCCAGTGTGCGGACGCCGGCCTCCCCAACGTCATTTGTTTCTCGGGCAATCGCCATGGAATGGGCGAGGAGGAGGGTCTCGAAAATTGCGCGCAGGGTCTGAAGCAAGTCATGCTGACCGCGGAGCAGAAGCGGGTGACCGTCGTGATGGAGCTCCTGAACAGCAAGCTCGACCACAAGGACTACCAATGCGACCACACCGCCTGGGGGGTGGAACTCGTCAAACGCGTGGGTTCAGAGCGATTCAAACTCCTGTACGACATATACCACATGCAGATCATGGAGGGGGACATCATCGCCACGATTCGTGATTACCATTCCTATATTGGACATTATCACACCGCGGGTTGCCCCGGACGGCACGAGATCGATGCTTCGCAGGAGTTGAATTATGCCGCGATCATGCGAGCCATCGCGGCGACGGGGTTTGGTGGGTTTGTTGCCCAGGAATTCTTACCCACGCGGGATCCGTTGCAGTCACTGGCTGATGCGATCCGGATTTGTTCGGTCTAGCCCGGGATTCAAGCAATCGGAACGCATCGACCTTCAAGACATTCACACAAGATGGTGGGGCGGGTTATCCCTAACCCGCCGTCCCCTCAGCTTCGGCAACGCGGCGCGTTGATAACGCGCCCCACCTTAACTGCAGGGTCCCGGGCCAAGACCGTGTTGGGCGGCGGCTCCCGTCGCGCTGCACAAACCCTTCGCCAGCGGCCACCCACCCTGATGCGGGCTATTTCGTGCCGAGCTTCCAGCCGGACAGTACGGGATCCAGCCCAGCCCGCCAGACGGCATAGCCCGCGGCATTGAGGTGCAGGCGATCTGGGACAAAGTCCTCGGGCTTGGACGAACCATCCGGAAGGGCCAGCGGAGAATAGGTGTCGCAAAGGGTCACTCCGGGATCCGAACCGGCGATCTTCGCGATCAGCGTATTGAGTTTGCGGATCCGCTTCGGAAAGGTGTCGTCCCCCTTCCGGGGCATCACGAAGCACCAGGCGATCGGAATCTGCGGATAGGCCGCGCGGATCTGCTGCAGCATCTTCTTGAGATTGTCGGCAATGTCGGCCGGCGCCGTGTGTTCGCCCAGGTCATTGGTGCCAATCATCATGACCAGGGCACGCGGGTGAAGATCGAGCACGTCTTCCTGCAATCGGTAGAGCAGATTGGGCGTCGTATCGCCGCCAATCCCGCGATTGACCACTTTGAGCGGCAGATCGGCGAAATCCGCTTCGAGCGTTTTCCAGCCCTCGGTGATGGAGTCGCCAACAAAAACGATCCCATCCTGATCTTGGGCCCGGCGTTGGACAAAGAGAGTCCGGCGTTCCACATTCTTGGCGCGGAAGCCCGGCCAGGAGGAGGTGCGCCCTTTCGCCGGGAAAACGCCACCGGCCGGCCAGAAGGGCTCCGCGCTCACCACCGGAGTGCCGGACGCGGCGGGCGGCGTTACCCGGGCGGCCGTCGGTGTACTTTGGCAGCTGACCAGCAGCGTGCTCAACAAAGCGATCGAAAACAGCTTATTCAGGGTAGGTGGGAGTGCAGGAGGCGGTCGCATGGGTGTTCTTCTATTGAGTATTGGTCGTGGCGTGGCGATGCGGAAAGTGAACCCAGCTCTTCGCTGGGATCGGTTTTCGCGGCCCACAGGGGATTCCGATTTGCCAAGGCTGGAAAACGCAGTATCCGTAGCCTCATGATGACCCCGCGCGAAACCATTACGCGGCGCGAACTTCTGCAGAGGCTCGCGCTGCTCACCGGGGCAACGCTGGTGCCTTGGCGCGTTTTCGGCGCCACGGAACCGGCGCCCTCCGACAAACTCGGTCCCTTGCTGCCGCTCCGCACGCTCGGGAAGACCGGCTTGAAGGTGACCATGCTGACGGTCGGCGGCTCCCACATCGGGCGGCCGTCCGAGAGCGTGGCGCAGGCCGTGATCGAGGCGGCGATGGAAAGCGGCATCCGCACATTTGACACGGCCCAACTCTACCAGAACGGCGGCAGCGAGGAGCGCTATGGGAAATTCCTCACGCCGAAATACCGCGAGCACGTGCTCATTTTCACCAAGACCATGGCGGAAGACGCCGCCACCGCGCGCGACCACCTCGAGGGCTCGTTGCGGCGGATGAAAACCGACTACATCGACCTGTGGCAGTTACACGATGTGCGGACGATCGACAAGGCGGACCTCCGCGTGCACGCCGTGCTCGACGTCATGCTCAAGGCCAGGGAGGAGGGCAAGGTGCGCCACATCGGTTTCACCGGGCACGGGAGCTGGAGGGCGCACGCCCGCGTCCTGGAGTTGACCGACGCTTTCGAGACCTGCCTCATGCCGATCAACGTGGCGGATCCTTCCTACGAAAGCTTCACCCTGAACGTCCTGCCAACCCTCGTGAAACGAAACATGGGGGCGATGGCCATGAAGACGCTGGCTGCCGACGGCCTCATGGGCGGCCGCAACGGCACCGGCCCGCGCATCATCCCCGACCGCCTCTCCGTGCCTGAGGCGCTGCGCTATGTCTGGTCGCTGCCGGTCTCGACGCTCGTTTCCGGCATGGCCAGCGTTGCTCATCTCAACGCCAACGTCGCGTCGGCCCGGGGTTTTGTCGCGATGGCGGAGGCGGAACGTCAGGCGCTGATCGCCAAGGTCGCCGACGTGGCGCAGACCGGCGAAATGGAGCGCGGCTTCAAGGGCCAGGTCGGAAGCTAACGCGGGTCTCGCCCAGTAAAGCTCCGCCGCAACCGAACCCAAGGTCTATCCACATGAGCTCGCGGGGAGAGCAGAGGGGTTGAGTTCGGTGAAGTTCTTTCGAGCCACCGCATCGTTCTCTGCTGCCTCTGCTCCTGTTAGGGTTCAGGCTCTGACAAAATGCACAGATGCTCTTTGAAACCACGAATTCGCACTGATGGCCACGAATCAGACAATTGGTGTTCATTAGCGTCCTTTAGTGGTTAAGTCGATCCGGTTCCTTTTCGATTGCCCTGTCAGGCAGACGGCTGGCTTGGGGTCCGCTTGACCCACTTGTAGCATTTGACCGAATTCCGCCAGAAATATTTCTCGGCCGCCGGTTGTCCCTTGCCCAGGAAATACTCCTGGACGATCTTGAATCCGACCGGGACGGGCAGCCATTGGTCGCCGTTCGGCCAGTCGCTCCCATAGAGCACGCGGTCGATTCCGAAAACGTCCAGAATTTCGTCCAGCCGGGGACGGTAGAATTCGAGGTCCGTGCGAATCGTGTCGTCGGGGCCCTTGGGGATGGTGGCGGTGGCGTTGCGCAATACCTCCGACACCTTCACGTAGATCTGCGGCCGGTCCCGGAACGCCTTCATGCTGGCGTCATAGGACGCCCGTTCCGTGGGTTCGGTGGGCGGCACCATTTGCGGGAGGTGGTCGATAACCACGCGCAGATGGGGGACCCGGTCGCTCACGCGCACGACATCGGCCAGCAACGCCACGCTCGGATTCGCCGTGTCCAAAACCAGGTCGGCGTCAGCCAGGGCCTTGAGGTCGGCGACAAACTCCGGCCGGTCGAACTCCTTGCCGCCCTGCCGGCCGAATCCGTAACGAATCCCGCGGTAAAGCGGGTTCTTGTGAAACCGGTCAAGATTCGGCCGGAACTCGGGCGTGCCAGGCACCAGCCGACCGACGGTTCCCACCATGATGTCGTCCTTCTCCGCGACATCCAATACCCACTGGTTATCCTCCAGCAACGGGCTGCACTCGACTTCGATCGCGCCCACGATGCCCAGCGGCTGGGCGATGGGACGGTATCGCGCGGGCAAAGACGTCTGGTAAAGAACCTTGTTGTCCTTTCTGGGCCAAGGCGTGCCTCCGGGGCGAAATGGATCGTACAGGTGAATGTGCGTGTCGATGACGGGGATCGGGGCGGCTGCCTGGGTATCCCTGTCCGCCAGGGCCGAACCCATCGCGCGCTCCAGCGTCTCCTGGCCGGCCCGCGCCCGGGTGCCACGGTTCGCGATGGCCATGCCCGCCAACATTCCGAGAAATGTTCTCCGGTTCATCGCGCAAAAATACCTGGCTCAGCTGCCGCCGTCGAAGAGAAATTTGTGCGCTTCCGCTATTGCAGAACTCCTTCCCGGTCGCAGAGTCTTCCAAGGTACCCCGAGCCATGGAGAGGTTAGGTCAACAGATCGATTGGATCCGGTTTCTGCTGCGACGACGATCCAGCGCGCCAAGCCCCGGAAAGGCTCGGGGGAGGACGTTGGCGGCGCGCGTCCGGCTGCGCGCCTGGATTCCTCTGCCTGCGATGGATGCGTTTCGTGCGTTCCAAGGGGCCGGCTTTCTTGCGCTGGGCTGGGGAGCGTCCCTGAGCGTCCTGCCCGTTGCCGGCGCGGATCAAAGAGCCGATGCCGCCGCCGAGGAATATGGCCGGGTGGTGATGATGCAACGTTATATCGTCTCGGCCACGCGGATTGATAAGAATCCCTGGCGTTACGCTTCCCTCCCCGGATTCGAGATTCTTTCCCGGGCTTCGGACGACGCGACCGCTTGGTGGATCGATGCGACCCGGCGCGGATGGTGGTTTCAGAACGAAGTGATGCCGAAGGACTGGCTTCCCGCGTCCCCCGTGCCCTACACCCTCATCATCGACGATACGAATCTGGAAACCGTTCCCATCGGCGAGCTGCACGCGCAGCCGATCAACTTCCAGGCGCCCGCCGACGCGCTGACCTGGGGCTACCTGTCCGGAAAAACCCGAGTCTGGACCGGCCATTTCGAAGCCCACGACGACGACACCTTCGCCGCCAATACGAACGTCTATGACGTCGACACCCGCATCCCGGCCTACGGCTCCATCAGCCTGGAGCGCCTGTTTCGTTGCTCGCCGCCGCTGCCGCGATGGTTGATGTCTGGCCTGCTCGGACAAAACTACGGCATTTTTCGGGAGAGCTTCATGCTCGTGTTCGATCGGGACAGCGGCTCTTCCAGGATCGGCATCAACCAAGGCGGATACCAAGGGGCAGTGGCCCGACAAGCGGTGGGTCCGGGCACGCTCTGGGTCTCCCTCGACGAGACCCAGCGGCTGCTGGAGCAGCTGAAGAAGGACAAGAAGACGAAGCTCACCGTGCCCCCGCTCGGCGAGCTGTTCGCCGAGGCGCCGCCCGCGGCCGGGAGCCTTCCCCTGTTGGACTCCGAGGCGGCGCTGTTTGTCCGCTGGGGGTTGATGGGCCCGGGCCACACGGACCCGGTCCTGTCGCGCGGCTTTCTGGAGTTGGTCCGGCGCGCGCGCCAGGAGCCGGTCACGGAGCAGGTTTTCACCGACTGCTTTGGCTTCGGCTATGCGGCGATGGAGGAAGAACTGGAGGTCTTCCTGAAAGCGGTCCTCGCGCAACCGAACATCGTTAACCTGACCTTTCCCACGGATCTTCCGGAGGTCGACACGAAGGCCGCCACCGCAGACCAGATCGGGCGGATTCTGGGTGACTGGCTCCGCATGCAAGGGGACTCGCTGCGCAGCAAGGATCCGGAGATGAGGGAGAAATTCCTCAAGGCGGCCGGTCGCATGCTGGTGCGTGCCTATCGGGATGACAACGGCCTCCCGCCCGACGTCGATCCGGCTCCCCAAGGTGGGCGGACCGCCCCACCCGCCCGCGCCGAAGCTCGTGGTTCGACCGTGGTCATGAAACCCTTTGTCGTCACGGCCGCCCGGATCCACGATCCAGGCCTGCTTTCGGTCTACGGATTGTACGAACATGACATCGGCGACGACGGCAAGGCGCGCGAGTTTCTCGAGGCCGCGGCGATGGCCGGCGTGGTGCGACCCAAGGCCTACCTCGTGCTCGCCGAACTGCGCTATGCGGAGGCTATCGGCAAACCCGCCGGCGCGGAGGGAAAGCTGAGCGCGCAACAGGCCGCCTCGATTCTCGAACCCCTGCAAACGGCCCTGCGGTATCCCCCGGTCGCCGGCGTCTACAACCTGATCGTCCAAACGTGGTTTCACTGTGAGGCGAGGCCCTCCGCCGGCGATGTCGAGCGGATCGTGGAAGGCGCGGCGTTGTTCCCCCGCCACACCAGCCTCGTCTACCGTTCCGCGCTGGTCTGCGCGCAATACGGGCACACCACCCGGGCCGCCGGGTTAATCGACCAGGGTCTCGCCTTGGCGACCCAGGAAGACGATCGGAAGCACCTTGAGCGTCTGCGCGCCATGCTGGTAGCTCTACCGCTTCCCGTCACAAAATAGATGACAGGAGGGGTTCCGAGCGTTCAGGTCTGGCGTCTAGCGCACCTCGAAAATCAGCGTGGGGTCGACCGGATAGCGTCCGAAGCGTTCGCCATAAATTGCCAGGCCGCCGGGCAGCGCCGCGTCCACTTCCAAGCGCAGGACGATCTCCTTGGCCTGGGCGGCCGCGGCCAGCGCCTCCGCCGGGAGCGTAGCTTGCACCAGATACCCGTAGGAGCCGGCTTCTCGGAGCCTCTTGTCACGCGGCTGGGCATGCCATGAGAGGATGCCGCGATGATCGGCCGGATCGTCGGGAAGGCAGAACGTGCCTGCCACGACGCCGTTCACCCGGACGCGCATTTCGCTCGGAAACCTGACCGTGTCAGTCATTGGATAGGAATTCGGATTTGCACTGGGATCGTGCGTACCTTTGCCGCGCATGAAATCGCCGTCGTCCAACGTGGCGCCGTCCCGGTCCTTGCCGAAAAGCTGCTTGGCCGACGCTTCGCAGACGAACGACGCACCGGCGACCTTCGCCGGATCGAGGCCTTCCGGCCACGGCAGCCGATACTCGAAGTAGCCGTGGCCCGCGCCGTCGACCTTGAGACCGCCCAGCACATTCCATTGCTTCAAGGACCACTTCGCCGCTGTGAACGTACCAGGAGCGAAGCGCACGATGCGCAAGGTACCGCCGTCAGCCTTGACTGTTTCCGTCCGCGGTGACACTCCCTCGGCCACCAGGAAGGTGGTGAAATTGCGGTGGAGCACGACGCCCGCCTCGTTTTCGAGCGTGAGGGCCAGGACGACGAGCGCGGGCCGGGCAGGCATGGTGAGCCGCAGCGGCGGGAGCTCGCGGGCCATCCACGGCGCAAAGCCCATCGTCCGCGCCGCCCGCTGATAGCTCTCGCGCTGGCCGAGGGTATTCCACCCGTAAAGTTCGGAGCGGATGACGAGATTCCGGCCCGGCGTACGGTCGGTGAGGAAGGACGCGAAAAGCGGCACCTCGATGGTTTCCCCGGGTTTGACGTCGCGACAGAGGTCACTGCCGGTGGAGAGGTAGAACGGGTGGTGCAGATCGGCCATGGTCATTCCCGGCACGAAAGCGTCCAGGCCGGTGAATTTTTCCGAGCGATCGAACCGGTAATAGCCGTTCCACTCGTTGATGACGTCGTGGTGCTCGGTATAGAGCCAGCCGGCGATCTTCGGGTGCCGGCGAAATTCATTCATCATGATGTGGTAGTCCCAGCTCCAATCCACATCGCCGGTGCTGCCTTCGTAACCCCACACGTTGCCGCATTCACTGTTGAGCATCGGCTGGCCACCCTGCGCGCGACCACCGACGAAGTTCCTGGGCGAGCCGGGAAACGTGTCGCGCGTGACTTGGTCGAGGTGTTCGCGCCAGGCGTAGCCGGGGAGGTAGTCGTGCCACGAGTTGAGGTCGGTTTCCGTGTGATCGTGGTTGCAGGGCGAGTTGTCCTCCACCAGACGGGTGGGATCGAGCCGCTTGGCGAGACGATACATGGAGATGACCCACTCCTGCGTTTCCGGCAGGTAAGTCTTCGTGCCGCCCCGTTCGGTGAACAGGCCCCACGTCTCGTTGAACAGGACCCAGCTGAAAATGGCCGGATGGTTGAAATCACGGTCCACCATGCCGCGCAGGGCAAACTCGCTCTCCTGTCGCGCCTCGGCGGTCGGCTCGCCCCAGCCATTCGGCACGTCGGCCATGATCAGCAGGCCCAAGCGGTCGGCCCAGTAGAGTTTGCGCGGCACCTCCACCTTGAGGTGGATCCGGTTCGCATTCAGCCCGAGCCGCTTCGAGCGCAGGATTTCGTCGCGCATGAACGCGTCGCTGGGAAAAGTGTAAAACCCGTCCGGGTGATACGACTGGTCCAGCGTCATCTGGAGATAGATCGGTTGGCCGTTGAGGGCCACGTAGGGGAAGCCGGTGCCGGGCGTCTTTTCGACGCTGATTTTGCGCAGGCCGAAATAGGTGGTGACGCGATCCTCCCCACCCGCCGCACTCAAGACGGCGTCGACGTCGTAGAGGTAGGGATCGTCCAGCGACCACCGATGCGCGTTTGCGATGGGCACGTCGAACTGCAACTCCCGTGCGCCCGTCGCAACACCTTGCACGGTCCCGGGCAAGTCGCTGTTCTTGAACTGCAGTCGCAAGGTGGCGCCGGCAGGCGCCGCGTCGTTGAGCTGCACCTCGACCGTCACTTTTCCGGCGTCGATGTCCGGCACAAAATGAAGGGAGCGGAAACAGAACGCCGGTCGCGCTTCGAGGTAGACCGTCTGCCAGATGCCTTTGGCCTCACCGTAGCCCTGCTTGCCTTCGAGCTTAAACGGGTGCGGCGTGTCGTCGACGCGCAGCACGACCGCCTGGTCCTGTCCCCATTTCACGCGCGGCGTCAGCTCGAATTCGAATGGTGTGTAGCCGCCGCGATGCTCGCCCAACGCCTGGCCATCGATCCAGCCCTGGGTCAGCCAGTCGCACGCCCCCACGACGAGAAACACGCGCTTGCCCTTCCACGCCTCGGGCACCTTCACCGTGCGCCGGTACCAGCCGATGTCCGCCTTGTTCTCGAGGCCCGACAGTTTCGAACCCCAGGAGAAAGGCACCGTGATTGTGTCAGGGAACTCGACCCGGCCGGCAGCCCAGGCGGCGCCTTCGCCGGCGTTGTCCTGGTCGAAGCGGAATCGCCACGCACCGTTGAGGTTGACCCACTCCGCCCGTTCGAAGTCCGGCCGCGGATGCTCGGGGAGCGGGATGGCGGCGGTGGACCGAGGGCAGAGCAGGTTGGCGGCGGCGAAAGCCATCAGAGAAAACGCAACCGACGGTGAGGAGTTCATCTTCTTCACTGGTCGACTGAATCTGCCGAAATGGAATGGCTCCGGTGCCATGCGTTGTCTCCAAAACGCTCAACGGAACCATTCGCCAACAACTTCATCGTGCCGTCAGTCGTTCAACCAGATGGTCCTCAAATGCCGCGAGATTCTTCCATCGCAGGGCCACCCGGGCTTTGAAAGGCCCGTGCGCGGAACGACGGGTGAAGCCATCGCCGGTGATGTCGAACTGCACGGTCTCCGTTTCCACCAGGTCCTCGGAGTAGGCCAGGTAAACAGCCACACAGTCGAAAAGCACGGTCGAGCGGGTGGCGAAGAAGTCACAACGCATCCAGTCGACCCGCGGCGCGAAAATGCAGTAATTCTCGATCACGGCCCGGAGCACGGGGTCGCCCATGGATTCCCAGATCGCATGGTATTTTGCTCCGCCCAAACTCACCCGGCCGCAGGTGTCGAGCGGCGTCAAAAGAATGTCCTGCCAGGGAGCCGCCAGTACTGCGCGCAAGGCAGCGGGGGCCACCCGCACGTTGGACTCGGCCGCGGGAGGTCCGGAACCGTAACCAACCTCGAAGCTCCCGAACATTCCGACCAGCCGGCATTTTGCCGCCAACTTCGGGTCCTTCTCCAGGGCGCGGGCCAGATTGGGAACCGGCCCGGTCGCAATGACTGTGATCCGTTCGCGGGAATTCTCCACGAGGTCGATCAACGCCGAGACGCCATCGGAATGGACCCGCCCAGGATAATGCGCCAGGTCGTAGCCTGCCAGCCAAGGCGCCTGGTTCTTGACGTTCTCCGGCATGGTCCCCTGCTCTTCTCCGAGGCCGATGGGAACGTCGCTGCGTCCCGCCGCTTCCAGGAACTTCGCGGCCACGGCGGCACGGTACCGCGGGTCCCCTGTTTCGGTCAGCAGCAGCTTGAGGTCCAGTTCCGGCGACCGCAGAAGCATGGCCAGGGCCCACGTGTCATCAATGTCGGTGCCGATGTCGGTCGCGAAAACGACCGGGAGCCGGATGGGGGCTTGGGTGGCAGCCGCCGGCGCGACGCCCGTCGACAGGAGGGAGGCGAGCACTAAAAGCAGAAATCGCAAGCGGTTCATGGCACCACGAAACACGGCCGGCTGATCCAGGCAACCCTTCAAACCAAGATGGGGCGATAAGGGAGCCTGTCCTCCGGAACGTAGCGCGGAATCCACGGCCTCGAAGCGGACCCATCCGTCGATTCTTCGCGGCGCGCCCAGTGCCGGGTTGAGGCCGTGGCGCAGCATGCAAGGGCAGATCGCGCTGGTTCTCGCCCTCGCGCCGGCCCCGCCAGAGAATCGGGCGACACGCCGGTGCGCAGCGCGATGGTCGCCAGCACCTTGGGAACATAAAGGCGCGTTTCCACCGGCAGGGCCAGTGAGATTTCCGAAAACGTCGTGGCCCGCTTCGTTGTGAGCGTGCGGCTCACGCGGCCCGCCCCGGCGTTGTAAGCGGCCAGCGCCAGCGGCCAATCGCCGAATTGCGCGTGCAGGCCCCGTAGCAATCGGGCGGCGGCGCGGGCGCTTTTCGCGGGATCGGTCCGCTCGTCGGGCAACCACGTGCTGAGACCGAGGCTCTTGGCGGTGTCGGGCATGAGTTGGAAGAGTCCCCTGGCCCCGGCGGGACTGCGCGCATTGGGATTGAACGTTGATTCGACCTCGGCCATCCAGGCGAGATCCGCTGGCACGCCCTCGGCGGCGAAAGCCGTCCGCAGCCCGGGAATGAGAGCCTGGGCGTTGGACGGAACCGCACGGCCGCCCAGGCGCTGCACCCAGAGATCATAATACGGCATGGCAATGGGCCGCGGTGCCGGTGGGCCGGGGACGGGAGTAGAGGACGGGGGCGCGTTCGGTGGAGGGGGCTTCGGCTGGGCCGCCACCCGGGCGGTCTCGATCAGGTCAAGCCTTTCCTCGAGCCAGGCCGCATAGTCCTCGTAACCCGGCAACGAACGCAATGCGACCAGCGCGGCCCGCGCCTGCGGCTCGTAGGCTGCCAGTCCCTGCACTGAATCGCCCTCCAAGGCCCGCTGCAGCTTCACGGCAAACTCGTCCCACTGCTCCTTCGAAGGGAACTCAAATTGCTGTTTGATCTCGGGCGGGGCGAACTCGTCGAAAAGCGCTTTGCCTGCGTCATAGAGCTGGTCCGGCGTGAGGGCCGGCTCTTCGCGTGGGCCGGGGGGCACCGCCACGGGTGGCGACGGCGGTGGCGCCGGTTGGTTCGGCTGGGCGGTCGCCGCCGCCCCGGGCTGCGGTGCCGCCGTGCCGGCGAGCACAACGGCCATCATCAGCGATAAAATGGAGCGGGGCCGGGGCATGCCAGGAAGGACCGTATTCAAGTTTGCCGATTGCGCCACTCCAAGCGAGCTCAGCGCGAAGATTCCGACAACACGGCCGTGCCGTTCGAAAACTGCTCAGCGGTTGCTTGTTCCGCCGAACAAAGGCCGCCTCGCAAAATAAAAACCGGCCGCGCCCGTTTTCAGAACCGGTCCATCTTCTCGGCCAGCAGCGCCGCGCACAGCATGTTGTTCAGCCGATGGGCCGCTTTCCTGACCCGTTCGAAATCGTCGTCCCGCTCTTGCGCCGTGCCGAGGCGCCGCTGGACCTCCCTGATCTCCGCCTCCACGCCAGCGGCCTCCGGGAATACCCGTCGGATCGTCAAAAACATCTGTTGGCGTCTCAACATACGGTGCGCGTGTCTCCGTCCGATCCATTCTGGCGATGGATTGGGCGGATATGTGATCGGCTCGGAACGGGCTCAGCTAAAGCGCCCTTGAAAAAGGCGTAGCCGATTTTCGTACGAGGCTCAGGCGGGGTGGACTTCCGTAGCCGCAGCGCTTGCGCTCGCCCCCGATTCACCCTTAGTCATTGGGCCTCCTAGCCATGGCCACCACCGTTTTTACCATCGCGAACCAGAAGGGCGGAGTCGGCAAGACCACCACCGCCGTCAATCTGGCCGCCGCGCTCGCGGAAAGAAAGATCCACACGCTTCTGGTCGACCTTGACCCGCAGGCCAATGCCACCAGCGCGCTGGGAGTGGAAAAACAGGAAGGGCGCAGCCTGTACCGGCCGCTGCACGGCGAGGGCTCGGCGCTGGAGATGATCACCCCCACCGCCTTCGAATACCTCGCGCTCATTCCCTCAGAGGTCGATCTCGCCGCCATCGAAATCGAACTCGCGCAGCAGGAAAACTACCTGCTGCGGCTCCGCCAGACGCTCCAGCCGATCCGCGACACCGGCGGCTACCGGGCCGTCATCATCGACTGCCCGCCCGCGCTGGGCATGCTTTCGATGAACAGCCTCGCGGCCGCGGATCATCTGCTCATCGCGCTGCAATGCGAATATATGGCGCTCGAAGGGCTCGGCCAGATTCTCAAACTGGTCGAGCGTTTGAAAACCGTGGGCATCAACAGCACGTTGGACGTCGGAGGCATCGTGATGACCATGTTCGACATCCGCACGAACCTGTCGCGGCAGGTCGTGGAAGAGGTAAAGAAGCACCTGCCCGACAAGATCTTCGCCACAGTGATCCCCCGCACTGTGCGCCTGAGCGAGGCCCCGAGTTTCGGCAAGCCGATCTTCCAGTACGACCCAACCAGCCCGGGCGCCACGGCGTACCGAAATCTGACGAAGGAGGTCATCGATCGGTTCGGCCTGAAGACCGATTGACACCGAGGAGAGGAGCGACGGAGGGAACAGCGGTTTCGTGTCCCGTCGGAGCTCCAGCCCAGGCACCCATGAAAGTGCTGACGAAGTACCGCCACGTCTTCCTGGTCGGGCTGCAGAACAACCTGGTCTATCGCTGGAACTTCCTGATCCGCGGCTTCTTCTCGCTCGCGCGACTTGCGGTTGTGTTCATCCTGTGGGGTGCGGCGTACGCGGGCGTAAACACCATCGGCGGCTACTCGATCGGCCAGACCTTCACGTATTTCGTCACGCTGATCGCGCTGCAGTTCATGATCGGCGCCTTCAACGAGGACTACCAGATCGGCGAGGAGATCCGCAACGGGCTGATCAACCAGTTCCTGCTGAAGCCGATCAACTACTATCTCTACCGCTTCACCATCTTCGCCGCGGCGCGGGCCGTCTCCGGGGCGCTCGTCCTGGTGCCGCTCCTGGTGATCACGCCGCTGCTCAGCCGCTACCTCACTTTCCCGGGCGGGGCTTGGCGGCTCCTGCTGGCGTTTCCCGCGCTCACCCTGGCCGCCCTCATCCAGTTCACCATCGCCTACTGCTTCGGTCTTCTGGCGTTCTGGTTCCTGGAGATCCAAGGCTTCGTCATTCTCTCCTACGCAGCGGAAACCCTCCTGAGCGGCCAGATCTTTCCCCTCGACCTGCTGCCGCCCGCCCTGTTCAAGGCGGCGCAATTCCTGCCCTTCTATTACATGATGTATTTCCCGGCGGGCATTCTCACCGGTCGCATCGACCAATCAGCCGCCGTGAGCGGCCTCGCCCTGCAATTGGGGTGGGTCGTGTTGTTCGCCTTCATCGGCCAGGCCATCTGGGTTTCGGGACTGCGCAAGCATACCGCCGTCGGCGGTTGACGATCCCCCCTCCATCCCACCCCGACTCCCTCCTTCTTCCATGCCGCTCCGCCAATACCTGCGCCTCTGGCTCGCCTGCCTCCGCTATTCCGTGGTGCGAACCATGATGTTCCGCTTTGACTTCTTCCTCTGGTCGGCGGTCGAACTCGCCTGGATGAGCGTCAATGTCCTCCTGATCGAGGTCATCTACCGCCACACCGCCAGCGTGGCGGGCTGGAGCAAATACGAAATGCTGCTCCTCGTCGGCACCTCCATGCTGATTCAGCGGCTGCTGATGGGGTTTTTCTGGAGCAATCTCTTCGAGATGGGACGCAATGTCCGCACCGGGTATTTCGACTTCTTCCTCGCCCAGCCGGGGAACCCGCTGTTCATGGTTTCCACCCGCAAGCTTGATCCGGACGGTCTGGCCAACACGGTGGTGGCCGCCGGAGTCGTGGCATACGCGGCCCACCGACTCGGCCTGCATCCCGGCGTCGGCGGCGTGCTTGCCTACCTGGGTCTCGTCGCGTGCGGCCTCATCATCCACTACAGTCTATTCCTACTCACGACCTCGACGACCTTCTGGATCATCAAAACCGAGGGAATCGAAGGCAGCTATTTCACCGTCGTCGATTT
>Ga0182027_10006851_pt1 | contig 16961 bp, 14 predicted proteins | sample 712E1DmetaG_FD_121300 | JGI IMG/M metagenome (GOLD analysis project Ga0182027, IMG submission 121300) | Permafrost microbial communities from Stordalen Mire, Sweden - 712E1D metaG (Illumina Assembly) | ecosystem: Environmental > Terrestrial > Soil > Wetlands > Permafrost | place: Sweden... | reverse complement strand
TCGCGCTGGTTGAGCGGTCGAAGCGGTCCTCCGCGCGGCGGTCGGAAGTTCCCTTAGATTGCGGTCATGGAGATCACCGGACATGCAGCGCTGGTCTCGGGTGGAGCTTCGGGCCTCGGCGCGGCGACCGTGCGGGAACTTGCTGCGAAGCGAGCCGTCGTCACCATCTTCGACCAGGACGAGTCCAAGGCGGCAGCGTTGGTCGACGAGCTCGGACCCTCTGTGTCGTACGTGGTGGGCGACGTCGGCGACCCGCAGGCGGTCAGCCGGGCGGTCGAGCAGGCATCGACTGGCGCCGTGCTCCGGATCAACGTCAATTGCGCAGGCATCGGATGGGCCAAGCGCACTATCGGCAAAGAGGGCGAGCCCCACGATCTCGAAGCGTTCAAGAAGGTTGTCTCGGTCAACCTGATCGGCACTTTCAACGTCATGAGGCTGGCAGCAGCGGCCATCTCCAAAGCCGATCCGCTCGGTGAGGCTGAGCGCGGGGTCATCATCAACACCGCCTCGGTGGCTGCCTTCGAGGGCCAGATCGGCCAGGTCGCCTACTCGGCCTCGAAAGGCGGTGTCGCCGGAATGACCTTGCCGGCGGCCCGTGACCTGTCAGTGGCAGGCATCCGGGTCAACACGATCGCGCCGGGAATCATGGACACCCCCTTGATCGGGTTTCTGTCCGAGGAGAGCCGCAAAGCGCTCGCGGACGGCGTGCTGTTCCCAAAACGTCTGGGCACCCCCCAGGATTACGCAGGTCTCGTGATCGCGATCATCGAGACTCCTTACCTGAACGGCGAGACCATCCGACTCGATGGTGGGCTCAGGATGGCTCCCAGGTAGAGCACGGCCCGGCGCTCGCGACGCGTGCCCCGCCGGTTTCACGCCGCCGGTCCACGCCCGGCCCCGAGCCCGCGTTCCAGATAGTGTCGCCTTGATGCGATACGTAGATGTGTGTGGCGAAAAGGTGTCCGCCATCGGCTTGGGCACCTGGCAATTCGGGTCCAGGGAGTGGGGCTACGGCGCCCACTACGCCGAGCACGACGCGGTTGACATCCTCCATCGCGCCCTCGATCTGGGCATCAATCTGGTCGACACAGCGGAGATGTACGGCTTCGGCCGCTCGGAGCGGATCGTCGGCGGCGCCATAGCCGAGCGACGCAAAGAGGTCTTCGTGGCTTCGAAGGTCCTCCCGATCCTGCCCCTGCGCAGCATCGTTGCCCGCAGGGCGGCCGGGAGCGCCCGTCGTCTGGGCGTGGCCCAGATGGACCTCTACCAGCTGCACTGGCCCAACCCGATTGTCTCGCTCACCGAGCAGATGGCTGCCATGCGGGCTCTCCAGCGCGGCGGGGTCATCCGCCAGATCGGAGTGAGCAATTACTCCCTGGAACGCTGGCAGGCTGCAGAAGCGGCGCTCGGCGGCCCGGTGTTCTCCAACCAGGTTCAGTTCAGCCTCGTCGACCGCCGCCCCCTCAAGGCCATGACCGGATGGGCAGCGGCGAACGACCGCCTGGTGATCGCGTACAGCCCTCTCGCGCAGGGTCTGTTGTCCGCGCGCTACGACGCCGAGCACCGCCCCACTGCAATGCGCGCGAACTCGACCGCCTTTTTGCCCGAAAACCTCGACCGTGCGCGGCTGCTGCTCGAAGCGTTGCGTGAGATCGCCGGCCGCCATGACGCCACACCGGCCCAGGTGGCCCTGGCTTGGCTCATCGGCCATCCGAACGTCGTAGCCATCCCGGGTGCCAGCACCGTCGCACAGCTCCAGCGCAACGCGGAGGCCGCCGACCTCGAGCTCACAACCGACGACGAGCACCGGCTAGTCGACGCCGCGGAAGCCTACTGTCCCGTTCGCGGGGCGGACGCGGTGGCCTTGCGCTTAAAGAGGCTGACCGCCAAGCTCAGACGCGCAAACTAGCGGTACCAGCTCGAGAACCGCGGGAGAGTGTGGACGACAACCTGACGTGGAACGACGCCACCGCACAGGCCGGTCTAGTCCGACGCGGGGAGGCATCCCCACTCGAGCTCGTCGAGGCGGCGGTCGAGCGAATCGAGCGATGCGACCCTCAATTGAACGCGGTAATCCACCGCCGCTTCGCGGCTGCGCGCGAAGAAGCGGCCGGTGAGCTGCCCGACGGGCCTTTCAAGGGTGTGCCGATCCTGCTCAAGGACCTCGGAGCGCCGCAGGCAGGCGAGCCATACTGCGAAGGGACCGCCTTCGCCAAGGCTGCCGGCTACCGTGCCGTGCGCGACAGTTTCCTTGTCGAGAGGTTCAAGAGGGCTGGCTTTGTGGTGCTCGGCCGCACCAACACCCCAGAGCTCGGAGCAGCGATCACCACCGAGCCGCGTGCGTTCGGAGTGACGCGCAACCCGTGGAGCCTCGAGCATTCGAGTGGGGGGTCATCGGGAGGCTCCGCCGCAGCTGTGGCGTCCGGAATGGTTCCCGTGGCTCATGGCAGCGATGGGGGCGGTTCGATCCGTATCCCGGCAAGCTGCTGCGCGCTGTTCGGGCTGAAGCCGAGCCGCGGCCGAGTGAGCAAAGGGCCGGCGGCAGCAGAGTCCTGGAACGGCCTTTCCGTGGATCACGTCGAAGCACGTACGGTGCGCGACTCGGCGGCCGTGCTGGACCAGATCGCGGGCTATCACCCAGGTGACACATACGTCGCACCTACGCCTTCCAGGCCGTTTGTTCTTGAGGTAGGTGCGGACCCCGGCACGCTCAGGGTCGGTCTCCTCGATCACCCGGCCCAGCCGGGCCATCGGGCCGATCCAGAGTGCTCGCACGCGGTCCAGCTCACCGGCCGACTTTTGGAGTCGCTCGGGCACCACGTCGAGATCGCCCACCCCGCCACGCTCGACGATCCGGAGCTGCAGCGCCACTTCCTCGTCGTGGTCACAACCGCCGTGGCAGTAGCGCTCGGCGAATGGTCCGAGGCTCTCGGGAGGAAGGTCTCCATTGAGGAGTACGAGCCGGCCAACTCGTTGTTTGCAGCCATCGGTCGGTCCAGGTCGGCTCCGGACTATCTCAACTCGGTCCTGTGGCTCGAAGCCTTCAGGCGTCGTACGGCGAGCTTCTGGTCCGAGCAGGGCTTCGACCTTTTGTGCACCCCCGTGCTCGCGCAGCCCCCGGCCCGTATCGGCGAGCTGTCCGATCCCGTCGACGGCGAGGCGAGGGTGCTCGAGACCGCCCAGTTCACCGCCCAGTTCAACGTGACCGGCCAGCCGGCAGCTTCGCTGCCGCTCCATTGGACGCCCGACGGGCTTCCCATAGGGGTGCAGCTCGTCGCCGACTACGCGCGAGAGGACATCTTGTTGCGTGTCTGCGGCCAACTCGAGCAGGCGAGCCCATGGGCGGACCGACGTCCGCCTGTGCACGCGTGAGCAACGATGCCGCTCGCTGTCCCCGCTGGGGTTTCCGCCCAGAGCGCGATGATGGCTAGTCTGTCCGCGACTCGATGACTTACCGCCTCTCCCACCTCGAAACGCTCGCGTCCGAGGCGATTCACATCATTCGTGAGGTGGTCGCCGAATTCGAGCGGCCTGCGCTCCTGTTCTCCGGGGGCAAGGACTCTGCTGTCCTGTTGCATCTGGCCGCGAAGGCCTGCTGGCCTCAGCGCATCCCGTTCCCGATCGTGCACGTCGACACTGGTCACAACTTTCCGGAGGTCATCGAGTACCGGGACAACCAGGTGACGGACCTCGACGTGCGGCTCGTCGTCGGCTCGGTGCAGGAAGACATCGACCGTGGCTCGATCGTCGAGCAGCCGGTGCCGGGAGCGACGCGCAACCGCCTGCAGACCTACACACTTCTCAGGGTGCTCGAGGAGAACCGCTTCGACGCGGTCTTCGGGGGCGGTCGTCGCGACGAGGAGAAAGCGCGGGCAAAAGAGCGTGTGTTCTCGCTACGCGACGAATTCGGCCAATGGGACCCTCGCGCGCAACGACCGGAGTTGTGGAGTCTGTACAACACGCGCCACAGGCCAGGGGAGCATTTCCGGGTGTTCCCCCTGTCTAACTGGACCGAGCTTGACATCTGGCAGTACGTCGACGAGCAGAATCTTCCGCTTCCCTCGATCTACTTCGCTCATCGCCGCATGGTCTTCAGGCGTACGGGCATGCTCTTGGCGGTCGGGCCGTGGACCTCGCCACGCGACGGCGTGGCAAGCGAGCAGGCCTTCGAGACGACCGTGCGGTACCGCACCGTCGGCGACATGACCTGCACGGCGGCCGTCGAGTCGCACGCGAGCAACCCCGCCGAGATCATCGTGGAGACCTCCATCTCGAGAGTCAGCGAGAGGGGCGCGACTCGTGCCGATGACCGATTCTCGGACGCGGCGATGGAGGACCGCAAGCGGGAGGGCTACTTCTAGTGGAGCTGCTGCGTTTCGCGACCGGAGGCTCAGTCGACGACGGCAAGTCCACGCTCATCGGCCGTCTCCTGTACGACTCCAAGCAGATCTTCGAGGACCAGCTTGAGGCCGTCCAGCGCACGAGCACGGCTCGCGGCGACGAGTACGTGAACCTTGCCTTGCTCACCGATGGCCTGCGGGCCGAGCGCGAACAGGGCATCACCATCGACGTCGCGTATCGGTACTTCGCCACCCCAAAACGCAGGTTCATCATCGCCGATACCCCAGGCCACACTCAGCACACCCGCAACATGGTCACAGGTTGCTCGACCGCCGATCTCGTCCTGCTTTTGATCGATGCACGTACGGGGGCGACCGAGCAGACACGCAGGCACGCGATGATCGCCTCGCTGCTCGGCATCCACCACCTCGTGCTGTGCGTGAACAAGATGGACCTGGTCGGCTACTCGAAGGAGCGTTTCGAGGAGATACGCGAGGACTTCACGTCCTTCGCCGAACGACTCCAGGTGTACGACCTCACCTGCGTACCGATCTCGGCACTGGAGGGCGACAACGTCGTGGAGCACTCCAAGAAGATGCCTTGGTACGGCGGGCTCTCGCTCCTTGACCACCTAGAAGGCGTCCACATCGCCTCCGACCGCAACCTCATCGACCTGAGGGTCCCGGTGCAGCTTGTGATCCGGCCGATCTCCAACGAGCACCACGACTTTCGTGGCTACGCCGGCGTCATCGCGAGCGGCGTGCTCGAAGTGGGTGACGAGGTAGTCGTGCTTCCTTCGGGGTTCTCGAGCCACGTCGTGGGCATCGACGGCCCGGACGGCCCGCTCCAGAAGGCTTCCCCGCCGGAATCAGTGGTGGTCCGCCTCGAGGACGACCTCGACATCTCGCGAGGCGACATGCTCTGCCGGCCCAACAACAGGCCGAACGTAGGCCAGGACGTCTCGGCGATGGTCTGCTGGATGTCCGAGAGACCGTTGCAGGAAGGCGCGATATTCGCGATCAAGCACACGACCCGGTGGGCGAGGGCGCGCGTGCGGTCGCTGCAGTACCGGCTCGATGTGAACGCCTTGCACCACGACTCAAAGGCCAGCGAGCTCGAGCTGAACGACATCGGACGCATACACCTGCGCACCACAGTGCCGCTGTTCTACGACGAGTACCGGGACAACAGGGAGACAGGCAGCTTCATCTTGGTGGACGAGCAGACCAACGCGACAGTCGCAGCGGGCATGCTGCGCCGGCCAACGGGCTGAGAGCCCGACCGACCTGTATCTCCGGAGGCTTTAGGCTGGGCACGGTGGTCCGCCTGGCCGCGAGGTTGAAACGCGCGTCGGCCAGCGGGTGGCCAACCGTGCGGTTGCGTCAACATCGAACCTAGGAGGTGGTCCGTCTGCCAGCGAACCAAGCTGAGCCGGCGCAGTACGACATCGTTGTCATAGGTGGTGGCCCGGGCGGCTACGCGACAGCTCTCTACGCGGGATCCGCGGGGCTGTCGGTAGCAGTCGTCGAAAAGGACAAAGTGGGCGGCACATGCCTTCACCGAGGTTGCGTGCCCGCAAAGGAGTTCCTCGAGACTGCGACGGTGTTCCGCACCGTCGAAGGCGCCAAAGAATTCGGCATTCATGCCAGTCAACCAAGCGTCGAGTTCGCGATCAGCCAGGATCGGAAGAACCAGATCGTCAATCAGCTCTTCAAAGGGCTTTCGGGACTTCTCAAGCAGCGCAAGGCGACCGTCTTTGCCGGTGTGGGGCGCTTGCTCCCTGGAAAGGTCGTAGAGGTCACCGGTTCGGACGGATCGGTCAAGCTGATCACCGGTACCAACATCGTGCTCGCCTCCGGATCGGTGCCGAGGACCCTTCCCGGTTTCGAAGTCGACGGCCGCTTCGTGCTGACCTCGGACGAGCTCTTGGACCTGCGTGAGCTTCCGAAGTCCGTGGCTGTGATCGGCGGGGGAGCGATCGGTTGCGAGTTCGCCTCGATGTTGGCCGACCTTGGTGTGCGGGTCACTCTGCTGGAGGCCCTGCCCAAGATCCTTCCCGGTTGTGACCAGGACGTGGCCAACGTGATCGTGCGGTCCTTCACCAAACGCGGGATCACACTTCGAACGGGTGTCTCCGTCACCGGGCACGAGCCCGAGGGTGACCACACTTCGGTGGTCTTCGCCGACGGAGAAAGACTCGAGGTCGAGATGATACTGATGTCGATCGGTAGGCGCCCGCTCTCCGACGGGCTCTTGGCCGAGGGCACCGGTGTCGAGGTCGACGAGCGGGGCTATGTCCGCGTCGATGAGTGGATGCACACAGCGGCGGACGGGATCTTCGCGATCGGCGACCTGGTGGCGACGCCTCAGCTGGCACACGTGGGATTCGCCGAGGCGATCCTGACCGTGAAGCAGATCCTGGGCGACCGGGCTCTCCCTGTCGACTACGGAAAGGTCCCGTGGGCGATCTACTGCCACCCGGAGGTGGCCTTCGTGGGCATGACCGAGCAGGACGCGCTCGACGCGGGCCTCGAGATAGTCACGAAGAAGGACCCGTTCGGTGGCAACAGCCGCGCCCGCATCCTGGGCGAGACCGACGGCCTCGTGAAGATCATCTGCGAGAAGAAGCCGGACGGGCGGGCAGGACGCCTGCTCGGCGTCCACATGGCCGGCCCGTGGGTGACAGAGCAGCTCGGACAGGCCTATCTCTCGGTGAACTGGGAAGCGACTCCCGACGAGATCTCGCCGTTCGTACAACCACATCCGTCTCTCTCCGAGACTTTCGGAGAGACAATCCTGGCCCTTACGGGAAGGGGTCTGCACGTTGCCTGACATAACCATGCCGCAGCTCGGCGAGACCGTAACCGAGGGCACGATCATCCGCTGGCTGAAGAAGGTGGGCGACGAGATCGCTCACGACGAGCCATTGTTCGAGGTCTCGACCGACAAGGTCGACTCCGAGGTGCCTTCGCCCGCGTCCGGTTACGTCGCCGAGATCCTTGTGGGTGAGGGCTCGACCGTTGACGTCGGCACAAAGCTCGCCGTCGTCTCGAACGAGGTTCCTTCGGGCGGCCCCGAAGCCGCGGGCGCGACAACCGAGCCTTCGCCGGTGCCGCCCGCGCCTGACCAGGTGCCCGAGCCAACGATGTCGGTACCCGGGTCGGCACCAGTCGCCCAGGAGCTCGCGCCGGCACCTGCCTCGGACGGATCCACCGGATCCAAGTCCAACGGGACCGGGCAGGTGCTGTCTCCTGTCGTGCGCCAATTGGTCGCCGAGCACGGCATCAACCCGGACTCGGTTCCGGGCACCGGAAAGGGCGGTCGCATCACCCGGGCCGACGTGCTCGCGTACATCGACCGCAACGCCGCCGGAACCCAGGCAAGGGTCGAGCCGCCGGCCACGGCGCCTCGGGCCGCGGCAATTGGCACGCCCGAGCCGTCGCCGGTCACCGGAGCGCAGAGCGCGGGCTCTGTTGGGTACACGCCGGTGGCGGGAGCACGTGACGAGGTCGTGCCGTTCACGAACATCCGCCGCTTGACCGCCGAGCACATGGTCCGGTCCAAGGCCACGTCGGCTCACACCCTTGCGGTGATCGAAGCCGACTACGAGGGCATCGAGCGGGTTCGTAAAACGCAGAAGGACCGGTTCCGCGAGCAGGAGGGGATCGCGCTCACCTACCTGTCCTTCATCGCTCGAGCCGTGGTCGAGACCTTGCGCGACTACCCGCAGCTGAACGCCTCGGTCGGAGACGACACACTCATCATCCACCGGGACGTCCACCTCGGCATCGCAGTCGACCTCGAGCAGCGTGGACTCATCGTTCCAGTGGTCCGCAATGCCGAGGGCCAGTCGCTCCGGGGACTTGCCCGAGCCATCGCCGAGCTCGCGGACCGCGCCCGAAATCGCAAGCTGTCGGCCGACGACGTGGTGGGCGGGACGTTCACGATCACGAACCCGGGCCCGTTCGGCACGCTGTTGACTGCGCCGATAATCAACCAGCCGCAGGTGGCGATTCTCTCGACCGACGGGATCAAACGCCGTCCTGTCGTGGTCACAGCGCCGGACGGGACCGAGGCGGTGGGGATTCACTCGGTTGGCCTGCTGGCACTCTCCTTCGACCACCGGGCGGTCGACGGGGCCTACGCGTCGGCTTTCCTGCATGCGCTGGCTCGCGACATCCAAACGCGCGACTGGGCGGCGGAGCTGTGAAGAACACAGGTCGCGAGCTTCATGTCCGCTGGCTCGGGCGGGTCCGCTACGGGGACGCCCACGTCCTGCAGCAAGCCCTGTGCAAGGCCGGCCCTACCGAGTACCTCCTGCTGCTGGAGCATCCGCACGTGTACACCCTCGGAGTGCGCGCGAAGGCTGAGCACGTTCTCGTGGACCCGGAGTCGGTTGGCGCCGAGCTCATTCATGCGGACCGAGGTGGTGACGTCACCTACCACGGACCCGGTCAGCTCGTCGGCTACCCGATCCTCAACGTCGCGATGGGGATGCGCGCGATCCCAGCGCACGTTCAGGCCATCGAACAGCTCGTCATCGACGTCGTAGGTGAGCTGGGCCTCGAGGGCGTAGGCCGGCTGCGCGACTATCCCGGTGTCTGGGTCGACCCTGACGGTCCTGCGCCCCGGAAGATCTGCGCGATCGGGGTGAGGATCAACCGGGGCCGGTCTATGCACGGCTTTGCTTTGAACGTCGAGCCCGACCTTTCCATGTTCGGCCACATCGTCCCGTGTGGGCTGGCCGATCTAGGCGTCACGTCACTCGCGGCCGAGGGCGTGAACGTGACGATGAGCGAGGTGGTGGAGGCAATAGTGCGCCGGGCGCCCGATCACCTCGCTGTCGGAGCTTCCATAGAGCGCCAGGATTCGTCCTGGTGGCCGGGCCCTCAAAGAAGCGCTCCGGCGCTCAAGGTCGTCGACGGCGGGTCCCCTTCCACGCGCGCTCTCGATCGGCGGCTCGTCGCCGCGGGTGTGGACCCCGGCAAGGGACTCTCGATCTCGAGCCCCAAGCCAAAATGGGCGCGTGCACAGGCGCGGATCGGTCCCGAGCTGATCCGACTCCGCTCGACGATGCGCGAGCTCGACCTCGTGACGGTCTGCGAGGAGGCTGGCTGCCCGAACATCTTCGAGTGCTGGGCCGATGGCACGGCGACTTTCATGATCAATGGCGAACGTTGCACGAGAGCCTGTGGGTTCTGCTTGATCGACACGAGACACCCGCTTCCGCTCGACCCGGGAGAACCCGAACGCGTGGCGGAGGCGGTAACCCGGATGAAGCTGTCGCACGCGGTGGTCACCGCCGTCGCCCGGGACGACCTCGCCGACGGCGGGGCACTTGCCTTCGCCGAGACGATCGCGGCGATCCGTCGCCGTAGCCCCGGCACGACCGTCGAGGTCCTCATCTCCGACTGCAAGGGCGATCAGGCGGCCCTCGACATCATCTTCGATGCGCGTCCGGACGTGTTGAACCACAACCTCGAGACGGTCAATCGGCTCCAGCGCGCCGTGCGTCCCTCGGCTTCCTACGCGCGGAGCCTGTCGGTGCTCGCTCGCGCCGCCTCGGCCGGATGCAAGACGAAATCGGGCATCATCCTCGGCATGGGCGAGACCACGAGCGAGGTGCTTGCTGCACTGGGCGATCTGTGTGCCGTAGGGGTGCAGATAGTGACTCTCGGCCAGTATCTCCGGCCGACGGCGGCACACCTGCCGGTGGCGCGCTGGTGGACCCCGGCCGAGTTCGAGGAGCTGGCGGCGACGGGCCGGGCCATGGGCCTCGCCCATGTCGAAGCATCGCCTCTCACGCGCTCGAGCTACCACGCGAAACGCGCCGTAGTCGCATCAAGTGCTGCGGCCGTCGCGACCGAGGGCGCCGAAGTGTCGTGAGCATCGACGCTTTGTCCGAAGGACTCTTCGACGCCTCACTGGCGCGAGCCGCCCGGTTCACGCGAGTGCGGGACCGCATGAGGGAGCTGGAGATAGATGCCCTTCTCCTGTCTCTCGGAGCAGATCTCCCCTGGTTGACGGGTTACAAGGCAATGGAGCTCGAGCGGTTGACGATGTTGGTCCTGCCGGTCGACGACCATGCGACTTTGGTCGTGCCCGAGCTCGAGGCGTCGCGTGTGGACCACGACCCGCGCCTTTTCGACATGAGGCCCTGGTCTGAGCACGAACAACCCACCGAGGTCGTGGCCGGGCTGGTCGCCAAGAGGACCCATCTTGCCGTCTCCGACAGATGCTGGGCCTCCCACCTGCTCGAGCTCGAGATCTCGATCCCGAAGGCAGATTGGCGCAGCGCGCGGCAGGTCGTCGGCCCATTGCGAGCAGTGAAGGATGAGCACGAGGTCGCGGCGTTGCGTAGCGCGGGAGCAGCTGCCGACAACGTGGCGGCCGAGTTGTTGAGGGGCAAGATCGCCCTCATCGGCAGAACCGAGATCGAAGTGTCCGCAGAGATCTCGGCTCGACTCCGCGGGCAAGGCCACGATCGCGTGAACTTCGCAATCGTCGGGAGTGGACCCAACTCAGCCAGTCCGCACCACGAGCCGGGTCGGCGCGTGATCGGTGCCGGCGAGGTCGTTGTCTGCGACTTCGGCGGCTCGTTGCAGGCCGGCGACGGCATCGGCTACTGCTCGGACATCACGCGCACTGTGGTGACCGGGGAGCCTGATGCGGAGTTCGTGGAGCTCTACGAGGTGTTGCGTCTCGCGCAACAAGACGCGGTCGCGGCCGCAACTGTCGGTACTCCCTGCGAACAGGTCGACAGGGCCGGACGGGAGCCGATCGAGGCCGCCGGTTACGGCGGAGGCTTTATTCACCGGATCGGCCATGGTATCGGGATCGAGGAGCACGAGGACCCGTACATGGTGGCCGGGAACCGGACCCCGCTCGTGGCCGGCCACGCCTTTTCGGTCGAGCCGGGCATTTACCAGAGTGGTCGTTTCGGAGCGCGGATCGAAGACATCGTGATCGCGACGACACAAGGGCCGCTCGCTTGTAATAGAGCCGACCATCACCTGGTGGTCGTCGAGGCCTGACGACCTGGCGGTCCGCCCGGCCGGCAATCTCCGGAACAACGAAGAAAGGGTGGTGGGCTGATGGATCTCGGTCTCGAGGGACGCGTTGGAATCGTGGCGGCGTCGTCCAAGGGCCTCGGGCGTGCGAGCGCGGACGCCCTTGCAAGCGAGGGCGTCCGCCTGGTCATCACCAGCCGGGGCGCGCAAGCATTGGCGGAGGCCGAGACGCAGCTTAAAGAGCGCGGCGCGGATGTCATAGCCATCCGTGCCGACGTGACCGATCCAGGGACGCCTGAGCGCCTCGTCTCTGCGGCGGTCGACCATTTCGGTCGTCTCGACATCGTCGTGCCCAACGCCGGTGGCCCACCGCCAGCGAGCGCCCTCGATGTCGACGACGACGCCATCTTGGCGGCGATCGAGGCGAACCTTCTAACGAGCGTGCGCTTCGTGCGAGCCGCGCTGCCCCATTTGACGAGAGCCGGGTGGGGCCGCATCTGCTGCATCGCATCTTCGACCATCGTGCAGGCTTCCCCTACGCTGGCGCTGTCGAACACGGCCAGGACAGGGCTGTGGGCATGGGCGAAGACAGCTGCTGCGGACTTGCGCGGCACCGGTGTGACGCTCAACCTCATTTGTCCCGGGTTTCACGCGACCGACCGCATGATCGAGCTCGGCGCCACCGGTGGCGGACGCCCGATGGGAGATCCTGCAGACTTCGGAAAAGTCGTCGCGTTCTTGTGCTCGCAGGCGGCGACGAACCTAAACGGAGCGAAAATCATAGTGGACGGAGGGGATTCCCTGGCGCTTTGAGGCGCAGAGGAGCTGTATCCGGCTAGAGCACCTCGACCGCTAACCTGCGGCCATGCGAGGCATCGACGTGGGAAAGGAGCCTCAATGACCGTCCCATCGTCCCTATACCGGCTTACAGGTGAGCTCGCTCCCCCTTCCCCGGTGCTCGTGGTCGCACTCGATGGTTGGGTCGACGCGGGGCTTGCAGGTGCCACTGCCATGGCGAGCCTGCTCGAGGCCGTCGCTACGCGGCCTTACGCGGTGTTCGACGGCGAGGAGCTTCTCGACAACCGCGCCCGCCGGCCGAAGATCGGGATCGTCGACGGCATCAACGACAGCATCGAATGGCCAGAGGTGATCCTCAGCGTGGGAGTCGACCGTCTCGGCTCGGGTATCTTCATGCTCGCCGGGCCTGAGCCGGACATGCGTTGGCAGTCGTTCTCGCAAGCCGTCGCCGAGCTGGCCAAGTCTCTTGACGTGCGGCTCATGGTTGGACTCGGCGGCTTCCCCGCAGGTGCTCCGCACACGCGACCGGTGAAGCTCGCGGCGACGGCCTCGAACGTCCAGTTGGCCCAGCAGATCGGTTTCATTCCCGGTGCCATCGACTTTCCGGCCGGTATTCAGGCGGTGCTCGAGCGGGCCTGCTCGAGCGTCGGGATCCCGGCTGTCGGTCTGTGGGCACGCGTGCCGCACTACGTCGCTGCGATGCCGTTTCCTGCGGCTTCCGCTGCCTTGCTGGACGGCCTTGCGAGTCTGTCTGGCCTCGTGATCGACTCCCACCTGCTCACCGAAGCTGCCGACGAGGCACGTGCCAAGGTCGACGAGCTCATATCCCAGAGCAGCGAGCACCAGGCGATGGTTCGCCAGCTCGAACAACAGATCGATGAGATCGAAGGCAAACCGGTCTCGTTCGACGACCGGAGAGTTCCCTCGGGAGACGAGATCGCGGCGGAGCTCGAGAGGTACCTGCGCGGCCAGTAGCGGCCCAGGAGCGATCCCGCACGAAGGTGCGTCACGTTCTTGCCCATTCGGCTAAGTTTCCAATTCGGATGACCTAAGTCATCATTAGGGCTATTCCTGACAAGGGGGGACTGCGATGTCTGTTACCGATGAGCTCCTGGCCAACAACGAGACATACGCCTCGGCGTTCGACAAGGGCAACCTTCCTCTACCTCCGGGCAAGAAGCTGGCCGTGTTGGCTTGCATGGACGCGCGATTGAACCCGCACGCGATACTCGGCCTGAGCGACGGCGATGCCCATGTGATACGCAACGCCGGAGGCGTCGTCACCGACGACGAGATACGTTCGCTGGCGATATCACAGCGGTTGCTCGGCACCGAGGAGATCGTCCTCGTCCACCACACCGACTGCGGAATGCTCACCTTTACCGACGACCAGTTCAAAAGGCAGATACAGGATGAGGTCGGAATCAAGCCAGCATGGGCAGCAGAAGCCTTCGCAGACCTCGACGAGGACGTTCGCCAGTCGATCGCCCGAATAGAGGCGAGCCCGTTCATCCCCAACAAAGCCTCGATCCGCGGATTCGTTTACGACGTGTCGGACGGGAGACTGCGCGAGGTCGTCTAGCTGAGGCTCCGCAAGCCTGGGAACGTGCCCCGTCGAGTCGAACGGCTCACGGGGGCGTTCCATAGACTTGTGCCGGGAGGGAGGCGAATTTGGACCTGCGTATCCAATGTCTGTGCGTGGATGCTCGCGATCCTTCGTCGATCGCGAGCTTCTGGGAAGCGGCGCTCGGTTGGCGCCGGACATCTGAGGACCCAGACGAGGTCGTGCTCGAGCCCCCGTCCGCTAGTGCGGAGGACGGAGTAGTTCCCGACCTGTTGTTCCTGCGGGTTCCGGAGTCGAAGACCCTGAAGAACAGGCTCCACCTCGATCTGCGGCCGGTCGATCAGCAAGCGGAGGTGGCGCGCCTCGAGGCGCTCGGCGCTGTTCGTGTGTCGGTCGGCCAGACCAGTGAGGCGACCTGGGTGGTACTAGCCGATCCCGATGGAAACGAGTTTTGCGTCCTCAAGGCCCGGGAGTCGACCTAGGACTTCCCGAGCATCGAGCCCGTTGTCCTTGGGGGTTGCGACCTCTGTGCGAAGCGTCAGAGGACAATATTGACGAGCCGTGGCGGCCGAGAGATGACCCGAAGCGGTGGGCGGCCTTTGAGGGTCTCTTGAACCTTGGCTGACGCGAGGGCGATCTCGGCGGCCGAGGCTTCCGAGATGTCGCGCTCTACCTCGATCCGATCCCTCACCTTGCCGTTCACCTGCACCACCATCGTCGCCCTCTGCTCGGTGAGCAGGCGCACGTCGGCAACCGGCCAGGGCCGGGTGTGCACGTTGTCGCCGTGTCGGTGCTCGTAGGCCTCGGCCGTTAGGTGGGGGGCGAACGGGGCCAGAAGCTCCAACAAGGTGTCAATCGAGTGCTCGACAACCGCCGGATCGGTGCCTGATCGACCATGACGGGAGATCGTGTTGGTCAGCTCCATGCATGCCGCGACTGCTGTGTTGAACGCGTAGCGCTCGATGTCGGCGGTGACCCGCGCGATGGTGTGGTGAACTGCCCGCTTGAGCTCGTGACTGGCATCCGCGCCGTCGTCGTCGGCTGAGCCGGAGGGACCCTCAAAAGTCTCGGTCGCGAGACGCCAGACTCGGCCGAGGTAGCGGGAACAACCATCGAGGATCTCCTCGGTCTGGTCGTTCCAGTCCACGTCGTCGACCGGAGGGCCGATGAACAGGTGAAGCAGCCGCAGTGCGTCCGCTCCTACCTTGGTGAAGTACTGGTCGGGCGAAACGACATTGCCTTTGGACTTCGACATCGCCCGACCGCCTAGACGGATCATGCCCTGGCAGAACAGCTGCGCGAACGGCTCGCGGACCTCCTTGGGACCGAGCCCGGTATCTGCCAAGGCGCGCGTGAAGAAACGGGCGTAGAGCAGATGCAAGATCGCATGAGTGATCCCGCCGATGTACTGGTCGACCGGCATGAAGTGGCGAGCCGCCCCGAGGTCGACTGGGCCCGTCTCGTCGCGAGGGTTGCAGAAACGAAGGAAGTACCACGACGAGTCCACGAAGGTGTCCATTGTGTCCGTCTCGCGAATCGCAGGGCCACCGCAGATCGCACAGGTCGTCTTCAGGAACCGTTCGTCGAAACGCAGCGGGGACTCGCCTGTCGGGCGGAACTCGACATCGTCAGGCAGAAGGATCGGGAGCTCCTCGATCGGATCCGGCACGATCCCGTGCGTGGGGCAGTACATCACCGGAATCGGGCAGCCCCAATAGCGCTGCCGACTGATCAGCCAGTCGCGCAACCGGTAGTTGACCTTGTGGGAGCCGACCCCACGGTCTTCGAGGAACTCGATTGCAAGGCGCTTGGCTGTCGGCACATCGAGACCGTCGAGGAAGCCGCTGTTGATCTTGAGCCCTTCACCCGCGTACGCACCTCCGACAAAGCCCTCGGGGGGCTCGACCGTGCGCACGACGGGCAGGCCGTAGGCCTCCGCGAACGCGAAGTCACGCTCGTCTTCGGCGGGCACCGCCATGATCGCCCCTGTGCCGTAGCCCATGAGCACGTAGTCGGCGACGTAGATCGGCACGAGCTCGTCGTTGAACGGGTTCAGGCAGTAGCTCCCGGTGAAGGCGCCCCGCTTGTCGATTGCGCCTTCGGATGACTGACGCTCGATGTCGGTCGCTTGCTGAGCCCGAGCACACAGCTCGGTCACCTCGTCCTCGTGAGCGTCGGTCACGAGCTCTGCAACCAGCGGGTGTTCCGGTGCGAGCACGGCATAGGTCATGCCGAAGCTGGTGTCCGGCCGCGTCGTGAAGACCTCGATTTCCAACCCGGGACGACCGGCGACGGCCATGCGGAACTGAGCGCCTTCGGATCGACCGATCCAATTCCGTTGCATCGTCTTCACTCGTTCCGGCCAGTCCAGGCCGTCAAGAGCGTCGAGTAGCTCCTCGGCGTACTGGGTGATCCGGAAGAACCACTGTTCGAGGTTGCGGCGTTCGACGATGTCGCCGGATCGCTCGCAAGTGCCATCGACCAGCACCTGCTCGTTGGCTAGGACCGTGTGGCATCCGGGGCACCAGTTGACCGGCGCTTCGGCGCGGTAGGCGAGGCCTGCACGCAGCAGTTCGAGGAAGATGACCTGGTTCCAGCGGATGTAGTCAGGGTCGTGGCTGCGCAACTCGCGTCGCCAGTCGTAGACCGCGCCCAGCCGTTTCACCGACGCCTTGAGCTCGGCAATGCGAGCCTCGGTGTACACGCGCGGGTGGTCGCCGCCCTTGATCGCGGCGTTCTCGGCAGGCAGGCCGAACGAGTCGAAGCCGAACGGGCTGAGGACGGCGTGGCCCTGCATGGTTCTGTGTCGGACGAGCACGTCGCCAAATGTGTAATTGCGGATGTGGCCCTGATGGGCGGGACCGCTCGGGTAGGGGTACATGCTCAGCACGTAATAGGGCGGCCGCGGGTCGTCGAGGTCGACCTGGTACGTGCCGTCGTCGGACCACCGCTGCTGCCAGCGTTCCTCAACTTCGCGAAAGTCGTAGTCCACCACAGCGATACGTTAGTTGGCTGGGCTTCAGGCCTCGGATGACGGGTGGACAGTGAAGCACAAATCCTGCGGAGCCGTCGCGCTTCGTATTCGGCAGGCACGTGGTGAGCACGAGTTTCGAGCTTTCCATTGCGACAGTGACCAGCCGGAAGGCCACCACCGCCCAGGTCGGATAGAGTGCTGGCGTCGTTCGGGGGCGTAGCTCAGTTGGTAGAGCGCCTGACTGGCAGTCAGGAGGTTCGAGGGTTCGAGTCCC
>Ga0182027_10006850_pt1 | contig 16965 bp, 22 predicted proteins | sample 712E1DmetaG_FD_121300 | JGI IMG/M metagenome (GOLD analysis project Ga0182027, IMG submission 121300) | Permafrost microbial communities from Stordalen Mire, Sweden - 712E1D metaG (Illumina Assembly) | ecosystem: Environmental > Terrestrial > Soil > Wetlands > Permafrost | place: Sweden... | reverse complement strand
ACATGAGCGTAAAATCATGCACGCATTACACGAAAAAACCTTGCCGATGCGTGGCAGATTCAACGGGGTATCAAGCGATATTTGGCACGATTCACAGCCCGTATATTATCTGGAAAGCATCGGTATGGACTGTCTGAAGCTGAAACCGTTTGCATTAGTGAAACTATCCAGCAGTTATCAGCATTTGTATGTAGATTTAGGGGACAGTTTAAAAAGCATCTCCAAAAACCGAAAGCGTAAAGCGATAAGGTATCATAAGCCCTTGCCACAATCAGCCAACGATATAGTGTCAAAGCTAATCATTGAAGCTGTAAAAGATTATCTGAAATACTAATAGCGCAATCAAAAAGACGCTTCTAGCTTGCTAGGGGCGTTTTTGTGTTTTTTTAACGGCACTTTTTTATAGGGCGGTACAAGATTGTACCGCCCTATTTATTTATGTCTAAGGAGTTACTATGGCAAAAGTTCCAGACGAGGCAACAGTAATTATCCCCGACTATGACCCGTACAACCCGAAGCCTTACCCCGGGGACATCAAACCCGGTTGCTACCGCAGGTCGCAGATAAAGAAGCTGCTCAAGAAGCACAAGGATAACCCGGAAGCGCTGCAGTTATCCGGGACATGCTGGAAGTTTAGAAGGAAGCGATATGAATTCAATGCCTAAATACAGAACCGTAAAATGTGACTCCTGTGACGTGGTGGTTATCAATAACATTATCTGCCATGAAACCGGCTGCCCCGATGCATGGAAGGATGAGACCAGAATATGCAAGTGGTGCGGGCGCCGCTTCAAACCTAAAAAGAAGAATCAGGATTGCTGCGATTCCGGTTGCGCGGAATCTTATCACAGCTAATAAAAAAGGAGAAACAAAATGGCGAGAAAATTTATTGTCGACGGCACGGAGTACCCGGACCCTGGCCCCGATGTCACTCCGGAACAGTTTAAGCAGATGATGGTGGGCTTCCTGCCGGAACTGGCGAATGCTGACATGACGACAGAGAAACAAGGCGAGGACACCATTTACCGCTTTAAGAAGCGCGTCGGCGTTAAGGGGTAGCACATGACCGAAGCCGAGAATATCGACAGGGTGGTTACGGCTCTCATCAAAGTACCCGAGAAGAGACTGCTGATCATTGAACTTGCCAATACTATCCCCATTTTAAACGGTGAGCTGGACTATGCCGAATTGGCAAATAGGCAGCTTGCTATCAACCTGGCGATTGCAGAAGCGAAAGTCTATGGCGCCCATACGATGCAGGCGGTGGACTCGTTAGTCCGGCTCAGGGCAGCAAAGGAGGCGTAATATCTGGGATCTAGACCAAATAGTCCGGCAGAACAATCAGGCCGCCCTGGAAAGCATCATGCGGGGTAGGCAGGCAGAAGAAGCCCAATCGCCCCAGCCGGAGGGCTGGGCATTATCGCTCCTTGCCGACATGCTCAAGGCAGGGCCGCCCATGCTTTCGGAAATCATCGGTTGCCTTGAGCAAATTGAGACCGTCAAAGAGTTTCGGGAACTGGTCAGAATGCTGCTGCCGGAATACGAATCCGAAATCATGGCGGCGCCGCGAAACCGGCGGGTGTATAAATTCTGTTATTACTTCGGACAGGAATACTATCCCCTGCCGGCGAATACGGATTGTTCTCCGGCGGACTGGGTGAGCGGCATGCCGGTGGAACTGATGGCAATGTCCTATTCGGCGTATCACGAACTCGCCATGCGCCCCGGGTATCTCCTACTGCTGTCGCTTGTGGTCTATCCATACGAAGGCGATGAGCGGGATATTGAAGAGGATATTCCAGGGAGCGGCGCCAGGGTGCCGCTGCTGGACATGGTACAGCGCATTGTCGGCGAGGAAATAGTTAACCGTATTCCCAGGGACGGCTGGACTAGGGAAGAATTGCACCGGATAACGGACGGTACTAAATATGACGGCGTGGGCGCTTTTGCCGATTGGGTCTGCTCCGGTACCGGGTGCGTGGTGCTGGATTCCAGTTACGAAAACTGTGACTACGAGGAAGGCAGCGGCGAACCCACCTTCCTCTGGACGAAGCACAATGTCGACATCCTGACCAGCGAGTGGCCGAAAGTGCAGGAGATCCGCGGGAAAATTGACCATCTGGTGGAATGGCTGGAGAGGGACCCTATCGGGCACTTCGGGGAATTATTAGATTTTCTATTGAAAACCGAGCCGGTGCAACCTAAAAAGCGAAGAAAACGCGGGTATTATGACCCCTTTGAGCATCACTGCGCATTAGACCAGGATCCCGGCGAGGAGGAGGACGATGACCGGAACGACGAATAAAGCGCCCGTATTCAACTGGGCGGTGCCAAAGGAACTAGGCATCCCCGCGGACCCGCTGCGGCTGCGGTTGGACTTTCACCACCAATCAACAGTGATTACCTATTTTCAGGGAGAAATCGTTACCACCAAGCAGGTTGACGCCATGGACGTGGCCCATGCTCTCGCCTCCGACCTGTCTTTCGGCTCGGGACTGCTGCCGCCGGAAACACTCTGGTGGCAGAACACGAGGAGCGGCCCGGTTTTCGCGCTCTATGTCGAGCCGAAAATCTGGAGGCTTGCCTTGCAAGAGGATATCAAGAAGCCTCCGATTAGATTGACGATTCCGCTGCCGGGGCTGATCTTTCTCTGCACTCCGGGTCAGGCACCCTGGGTTTACGCCGTAAAGAAGAGACCTGCCAATGAGGCGGATATTGTCTACCGGGCGCCGCTGGCCAATATTTTTAATAACGGCCGCTCCTGTCCGGGCAGTCATCAATACCCCACTCGGATTAGTGATGTCGTGCAGTCTTTCTTCGTATCATTCTTCAGCGCCACGGCGGATCTATCGCACCGGTCGCAGAAATACCCTAAAAACTTGATTCAACTCTGGAAATATCTGGACGGCAAGAAGAAGTTTCCCAATGATGACCTCATTGAGCACGGCACTATTTCCGATTTGATGGCAATGGAAATGTAATTACTAAGGATGAAGTAAAACAATGGCATACACCGTTTCTTTGAAAGGCACGGAAAAACCCAAGCTGGTGATTGTCGGCTGTGGCGGCACCGGCAGTCTGGTCGCGGAAGGGCTTTGCCGGTTGCTGATAAATAGTGACCTGACATTGATGCTGGTAGACTTCGACCGCGTTGAGCCGCATAATCTGCTGCGGCAAAACTTCTTTGCCGGGGAAGTGGGCAAGTTTAAATCACAGGCCCTGGCAGAAAGGTTATCCCGGCATTACGGCCGGAAGATCGGCTACAGCGTAATGCCTTACGAGCGCAATATGTTTGATGAGCCGATGGGCGCGGGGATGTATCACAAGGCAATGTCGCTGATTATCATCGGCTGCGTCGATACGGCGGAAGCGAGAAGAAGCATTGCCGACAGTATGAATGGGAACTTCAATAACTGGTGGCTTGATGCCGGCAATGGGCATCATTCCGGCCAGGTCTTGCTCGGCAATACCGGCCAGCCGGATGGACTCAAAGAGTCCTTTGATATAGCGAGCCACGCAGTTTCTAACCTGCCGCTCCCGTCCCTGCAACTGCCGGGGCTTTTAATCCCGCCGGTTGAGAAGGCAAGGCCTCGGGACTGCGCCGAAGCAATCGAGGATGATGAGCAAAGCCCAACGATCAATCAGGCGATGGCGGTGCTGGTCGTGGATTTCACGTACCGTCTGCTCAGTGGCACTTTGCCCAACATGGGAGTGTATATTGACCTCGACGCGGGCACGTTACAGACGGTACCGACAACACCGGCGACAGTCGCCAGGATGTGCGGATTAAAAATAAAAGAAATGATGACCAACAAATGCGGAATGGGCGCGAGATACCACCTATGACTAAGCCAGCGGGCTATTTAATCAATTCCCCGACTGGCATTGAAGGAGAGCCGGGAGTTTTTTATGACTACATCATGACGGCCGGTGGGGTATACCTCCGGGCGCATAACCAATTTCTTGCGGTAACCGTTTCCATCGCACCCTGTGAAATCCGCGGATTGGCGCCGATGAAGGAGGAGATTCAGCTTCTGCACGGTAAGATTCCGCTGTCTCTCCTAACCGAGGCGATAACAGTTCTTATAACCAAGCCGGATATAGAACAGTATCTGGCAATCATCTGGGAACGGGCTTACAGCCTTAAAATTCCTTCACAACAAGGGACGGGAGCATCGGTAACCTATGAGACACTGCCGGATACAGTGCTGGAATTTCACAGTCATACCGGCGGGGTGCCGGCTCACTTTAGCCCTATCGATGACCAAGATGAGCAAGGGTTTTGTTTATACGCGGTAGTAGGAGATCTCCGCAACTTATTCCCGATATTAGAACTGCGGTTGGGAATATACGGTTATTTCTTACCGCTCAGCCAAAGTGAAGTTTTTATTTAAAGAAAGGAGATAACAATGGCAAGAGACGAGTTAAAGGTAAACATCATCATCAAGGACGGCCATATCTTCCTGGGAGTACAGGCGGCTGGTTGCGACCCGAAGATGACCACACTGAAAGGTGATCTACAAGCGGCGATGGAGCTCATTCCCTCGTTTGTCGAGGAAGCTAACCGGCTGTGGGACGCTTCGCCCCATAATCCGAAATCCAGCATTCTGGAGCCGGTACCCGCAGCGCCCGTAAGAACTGCGACGACCGCATCATCAGTGGCAACCAAGCCGACCGCGCCGGCCAAACCCGCGCAACCGAACTTCTTCTAAGTGTAAACTGAGTATTTTTATACAGCTTGCCTCCGGCCTGCTATCCGGAGGCGTAAATATGTCAGCGAAAGGAGGTGAAAAAGTTGGAAATTAAAGTTAACAAACTGAAAGAGATCATGGAACTGGTAAAACCGGTGGTGCCGAAGAAACCCGCGGTGAAGTCCATTGCTTGCCTATGCATGGCTGGCGGCAAGGCGGTGGCGACTGATCTGGAAACAATGGTCATCGCTAACCTGCCCGAAGCCCAGGAGCCGATGCTGCTCCCCTATTTCTCGATTGCCGAAATGTTAAGGTACGTCCCCGGGAGCGATATGCTCAAGGTGGAACTGAGGGGTAAAATAGTTTTTCTTTCTTGGAGCAACGGCAGCGCAAGCTACCCGACCGAGGACTTCGCGGACTTCCCCGTTCTGCCGGAACTAACTGCCAGAGCCGAAGCGTTAATCGACGGCGATATTCTTATACCAACCATGGTAGCGGCTCTACCATACACTGCCGAAGATGACACCAGACCAGTTTTGAGCGGCATCACCGTGGTTTTAGGTAGTCCAATCGAGGTCGCGGCCGGCGACGGCTTCAGGATGTGCCACAAGGCCTTAGGACTATCCTTTCCTCTGGAGGAGAAGATTATCATCCCGCGGCAAGGCGCGGCAATTCTGGACCATGTCTTTGCGAAGACGCCACGTACACCATCAGCAACCGCGCAATCACTGGTTAAGGCGGTCACCGCCAAACGGCAGCTCCGCATGTCGCTCATCGGCGATAACAAGCTCCGGCTAGACTTCGGGACATCCGCATCCGTGATCATTAACCTGATATCAGGCAAACCGCCGGAATGGCTGGCGCTTATCCCCAAAGGAGAACCCATGCTGCAGAGCCAGATCTTCGGTCCGCAGTTGGAAGCGGCGGTCAAACGGGTACGGATTATCGCCAGGGAAGGCACCGATGCGGTCCGCTTGGAGTTTGCCGACGGCAAGCTGAAGGTATCCGCCAAGGGCGGCGACCAGGAAATCAGCTCCACCGTCGATACAATTCACACCCAGGGGGAAGCAACGAGAATCGCCATCAACCAGAAATATGTTCTAGGATACTTGAGCGGCAAACAGGGCATCATCACTTTCTCCAAGTATACGGAGAGCGGCCCGGCGGTCTTCGAGGACCAGCAATCTCCCAGGATGATTGTCATGCCGATGGTCGTGGCATGGGGCGATGAGCCTGTCATTGCAAAAGAAGAACCTCAAGCGGAAACGGCGGCAGAAGCGTCAGACACCGAGGCAGAAGGAGAATCTGAATCCTCTGGTGAGGAAGAAACTTCAGAAACCGAAGAAGAACCCGTAACCGAGTAAGACAGGTTCACGGTAATTGGTCAGGGGTGCCGGGGCGAAACCGCTCCGGCACCCCTCTTTATTAGGAAATATAACCGAAAAGGAGAATTTATGACAACCGAGAAAAAAGCTGAAGGCTGGATTGACGATCTGGTTGGCGCCCTGTGTGACCCGATAATCGTTTATCCCTCTCCCTGGAAAGAAGATTTGCCGGACTGGGTCAAGCCTCAGATTACATTGGAGCGCCTCATTATGAACATGAAAGCCATGCATGACGGCGGTGTGCCGGTGGGCGATACGGAAGCGCTGGCCTACATTTTCCCCAGAACGATGGAAGAGCCGATGTCCGAGCAGTGGCTGCGGATTTACACCTATGTTTTCACTTCTGCCATGAAATTCAAGAAAGTAGAAGTGCCGGAAGACCTCAGATGCGAGAATCTTAGTGAATACGACATGAGAGAGTTAACCTACCTGAAAACATGGATTTACCAAAAGCGGGTGCAGCACCGGAAAGAGAAGGCGAAAGCAGAGCGGCAGGCCAGTAGCCATGTCGAGGGTGAGGACAATACGTCCGAAGAATTGAAAACTGAGGCCGTACAGCCGTCATTCTTTTAGGAGGCAATATGGCGAGAACCGAGAAACAATTACAAGCAGCCTATGACAAGGGAAAGATATCCCTGAGCGAATTTCATGAGGCGTTAAGCAATATTGGCACCGCCCGGCATGCCAGGGATATTGCTAAGAAAAAGAACCGGGCCAGCATGTCATCTACTAAATGGTTTTAAAAAAAGGAGAAAAATGGAAACTAAGTATTTAAGCTGCGCGGAAACCGCAAAGATTGTACGAACCGCATTGAAAAAGAATTTTCCCGGGGTGAAGTTTTCGGTGCGGTCGAGTGTTTACAGCGGGGGAGCATCCATCGATGTTTCGTGGGTATTGGGACCTACCACCAAAGAAGTGGACGCCGTCGCCGGGCAATATGCATCGGCGGATTTCGATGGCAGTATCGACATGGAAACACGGTACGACCATTGGTTATTGCCAGACGGCTCCGCCATTATCAAGCATGGTCCCGGCACCGAGGGCTCAATGGGTTATATTCCGGCGGTGGAAAACCCAATGCCCGCCGGCGCCATACCGGTGTCATTCGGCGCGCATTACATTCAATGCCAGCGGCGGTACGCCGCACAGTGGCAGGATGAAACCATCCTGATGAATCAGGTTGCGGCGGACATGTGCAAGCTTCAAGGTATACCGTGGAACGGCCAGAACCTGACTACCGGGTTATTTGGTTCGGGCGATACGGAACAGGTAACACAACACACTTGGCGGCTTTTGAACGCTACCTCTTTCGCCCCCGGTGAAGTATACAGCGGGGTGCGCTTTGAAAAAGAGGGCGAGGACAACGGGCTGAATCTTCCCTTGGTAATTATCAAGCAGTCCGCTTGTCCGCAACCGGCAAAGGTGTAGTTTTTGTAGAACATTAAATAAAGGGGGTTAGTGCAATGGATGATATGGATGATGAGGAAATGGTAGCAGCAGGGATACTATATGATCCTGGAAAAGGAACAGAAGAAGCACTGAATTTGAAGGCAACTGAAACCATCCATAAATTTCTCGGAGAAAAATCGTGGGTTGCCGAAACTTATACCACCAGGTGGTACTACGGGAAACTCCTCGCTTGGACCGTGAAAAGCGTCATTAAATCCCGGGGATGGAAGATCATGGCTGTTCAGGGATATTCTCTGGATGAGCCGGTGATCCGGGATATTCAAACCGATTACACCAAATTTGAGAGCTGTGTCCTCGATGGTCAGTTTCTTTTAGAGAAGAATAATATCCGGGCGATTATCATTTTAAGTGCCTCGAATTACGTCCAGATAGAGGCAGGCGAAAAGCACCGTCGGCTGGTTAAGGCATTCATTCGCGCTATTGGCGATTTCTTAAATAAACACAACTTTTACAAAGGCAAAAACCTCAACTTTAACGGCGGAATCTCTTTCTTAAACGCGGGGCAAAGGGATTGGGATTCGGTTATCTTGGATCCAGCGATGAAAAAGGAAATACGCCTGAACACAATCGGTTTCTTAAAGAACTGCGCCCAGTTGGAAAAATATGGCGTGCCGCCCAAGAGAGGTATTATTCTGGCCGGGGAGCCGGGCACCGGAAAAACAATCGTCTGCAAAGCGTTGATGTCGGAAGCCGATAACATCACCTGCATCGCCACTAGTGCCGAGGGTATGGTACAAGGTGGATATATCCCCGAGCTTTTCTCCGTTGCCCAGGCACTAAGTCCCAGTATTATCTTTATAGAAGATATCGACTTCATCGGGCAGGAGCGACACGATATCTATCGAGGCGGACCGCCGTTAATTTCCCTGCTCGCTGAAATGGATGGCATTGCCGAAAAGAACGCGATCGTTACCGTGGCAACCAGTAACTCTTTTGAAACGCTCGATAAGGCATTGAGCGAGAGACCGTCCCGGTTTGACCGGGTATTCAGAATAACCCGTCCGGCTTTTCAGCAGCGCGAAGAGTTGGTAAAACACATCTCTAAGAAAATCCCTTTGTCCGAGGATGTCAGGAAATATATTGTGGAAGAGACCAACGGTTTTACTCCGGCGCAGATTCAGGAAGTTTTACATGGCATGGTTATTGCTCGCTCCGCTCAGGGAGAAGATATCATGCAATTTAACCGGAGGGATGTCGATTCCACTATTGCCTTGTTGAATATCAGGAGAACAGGCACGATTGGTTTTAATGCTATGCTTTGTCCGGATGACAAGAAGTAGTAAGTTTTGTGCAAATGGGGTAACAAAATAAGCAATTGGGACTTCGCTTTTGAATTTATTTCGGCAACTAAATAACACCAACCGGAGTCAATCGATGAACATAGAGATAGTTAAATTCCATAAAAAGGAGCCATTTTTTCAAATTTGATCTAGTACTATTTGGACTAAGTATCAATTGAAATTTTGATATGTTGAGTGATGAGCATGCCAAGTTCTCACCTATCGACAAATCTTTCCCCACCAAAGGAAAGGCCACTTAGATTTGCATCCTGTGAACTCTGAATGCATAAAAAGAAACCCATAAGTCACTAACCGTTGCGAACCTCCCTTTTTATTTCCTTTATTGGATTAGCGGGAGGTAGAATTAAAACAAAAAGAGGGTAGCCCGATTGCTCAGGTGCTACCCCCTTAAACTAACTGCATACCCTAAAGAGCAACCTAGGTGCTTTCTATCTTTACTATCCAATAGAATCGTAAATCTGTCAACGGTTTAGATTCAGAATCGACATATCTTGAACTTGAGAGATTAAACGGGATATTTTGAAGCTAAGATTTAAAAATATGTATTAATTATAAAGGCGTTTAAAGTCCGATTTTATATAGAAGATTTTTCAAATTTAACGAATAGTTTGCCATCCTTTGGTTTTTGCGAATCTGTAAATATCTTGTATGGCAATTCGTATTGATTTTGATATTTAAATTGCGAATTAGATAAGAATTCAATGCTACCGATGTCTAATACTGAAGAAATAAACGCCGCTGAGCTGCCCAGACTCTTAAAAACAAATTTAGGATCATTCATGGTTACATGCATATTTTCCGGATCCCAACTAGGTTGAATATAATGCGGGTTTCCAACCGGCAACTTTGATAAATCGATTACAACCTCAAACCAGATGGCGACGTTAGTGCCCTTATTTTCCATATAAAATTTTATCCTTTGAGTTTGTGCCCCTTGATCTGGAACATTGACAGTGATGGAATCCTTTTTTGACTCTGTTAATACAAGAACAAGATCTGGTCGTCTTTGAGATTGAGAAAACTGATCTGTCGCAAATAGAAGCGAAAAAACGACTCCTACTATACCTACTATTGTAAGAATTAGTTGCGCGTTGGAATACTCATCGGCAGATGTTGACGGTCTAAAGCTGCTGAAAAAACTGCTCCACAACGTTGCAGCGATTATTAATATTATAACAATGCCAGCCGCAAAATATAATTGCCAGAATTTAGTTCTATTTTTCATGAGCATCACTCAATATGAAACTGTTGCCAGTCCTGTTATCTTGCATTTCCATCCTTCTTTTAAAAAAATGCCTGTTGTATCAAAAGTCATTTTAGCGGATATTTTATTTTAAGACGTTCGATTTCGTCAACGATCGTAATTCTAGAAGCTTCTTTCCTCGTGAATGTTCGTTTTAGCTTATCGCCATAATTAGTAGATATCATTTCAATGGACTCAGAGACTACTTGAGTTTGCTCGTCCTCTGATAATTTGAGACTGTCTTCTCCCAACACAAAACGTACTAATCGTCTGGCAACCTCGTAAATTGTTTCACTATTATCATGACTCAGTTTTGCGCCAGACAGGTGGGCTGCCCAATTTTCGATAAACCCCGTTAATTTCATGTCATCATCGGAAGTAAATTTGCGAAGTTGTTGCTCTTTTAGGTCATTGACTTCGATTCCTTCGTCTAATTCCACGTTATAACGAAGTTCTGTTTGAAGTTTAGGGAGATTATCCCCGTCAGCAAGGGGTTGTGTATTTTCCCCAAATCCATTATGGATAAAAACAACTTTCCCCTGTTTACCTATGTGCTTCTCTATTGGATAATTAAGGAGTTGAATAGTGTCACCAATCACTAGCATTCAACCTGCCTCCTATAAATTACTTGAATAACAAAATTATGTTTTTGTTTTCTCCATTCGGTTAGTGATGCATTTTTCGGATGCATCGATATTATGTCGTTAGTCTAATTCGTAATTGTGGTTGAATCGGAACTAATATATTTGCATACATTCTAACGACTTTATCGTACAAATCCGGAACTTTTGGAGCCAATATTGTAACGATTAATGCATATTGCATTTGAGGCATCCGCGCGGTCGCAGCTCCTTCTTCTCGGCGGTTATAGAAAATATCGAAACACGGATTGGATAAAGTGGTGCTCCTGAATTTTCTACTTCTTTTAACACAAGGTTCCCATTTTAATCCCCCCTCCCTTAATTCGAATTCGCTTTCTCCATACACCGCACCCTCAGAAAAAAAAGAGGCAGATGTCGGATGCTTGGATAAATCACCGTTTGGATATTTTGTAAAACGTTTGTCATTGGGTCTAAAAACAACAGTAAACCCACTTTCAGTATAAGAACCTAAAAATGAAGCATCAACCTGTGGTGAAATTAGTACGGTAGCAGTAAGTGTCACATCTCCTGTAATACCTTTCGGCAGAGGAATCGGCGCCCTCAGATGTGTGCCAATGTTTAACGGACCTTGATATATGATAGTCGGTTCGTCATCAGGGCACGTTATCAAATTTTCCGGATTTAATTCAAACCGCCCCCATCCGACCTCAGTTTTTCCAAGGCCAGATTCTTCGGCTTTGTGGATCAGCAACGCACGGGTAGTTAACAAGTGCACGCTCTTCCCGAGCTGAACCCCAACCGATGCTCCAGCTCTCAAAACCATTATAATATGTAGTACCATATCTATCCTTGAATATTTGGTCAATCTGACCTTGAACTTGCACAATCTGTCTTATATCTACGGCAGGGTTGTAATCTGGAGAAGCCACAAAGCTTTGGATGGGTACTAAGCCTTGTGTATGCCTTGAAGTCGCTGTAGTTGTTGAAGACTGGGGGCTAGGTGCCCTATTGATAGTAATGCAGCCTGCAACTAGCAAAGCACCAAAAAGTATCGTTATAAGTGATACAAAAAGGAGTCGTTTCATAATCATTCCTCTTGAGAGAAGAAGCCTAATATTTAATTTTATTACTCTTTAGACAAACTACGTTCTATATAGTTCACTTTGTAATTTTAAACTTTTCATTATCACGTTAGAGTGTCCTATTTTGGCTCATTGACAACGGGACCTAATTTCGTTACCACTAATATTTTATTATGAAAATATAGTCACATATAACATTGCACAGTTTAGTTAGGTTTGATCCATCTGGATCCATCAGGTTGACATCAGTACTACCGTCTTCATTATGGCCTAAAAGACCTATTATCTTTTTACCATCCGGACTCCAATCTGCTCGGAAATAACCGCTAGCCATGCCATTCTTAGTAGTAACTCCCCGATCTAGCGTAATCTCTTTTTCGTAACTACCGCTAAGATTAAATACAAAAATGTTATCATAGTTGCCTGTAGGTCCATCATCGGTACCAATGCAGCTAACAAGGGAACCGTCAGGAGACAATGCCAAACCCCGCATACCAGTTACGGGTATGCTGGTTGTAATTGTTTTCAAATTAGAGCCATCAGGGAAGACTGAATAGATATGATTCCCCGATCCGAAGACAATTATTGATCCGTCGGGAGACCAACTAGGTGAATCGTAACTGCCATTATGCGGGCTTACTATGACATATCCACTACCATTAGAATTTGCGACGCATATATCACTGTATAAACCACCGTTCCCAGTAGAGCCCCAAGGCGTCACAAAAGCAATTTTAGAACCGTCGGGAGACCAAGTTAATTCTGCATAAAATTTCATCGCTGAAATACCAACTGCCACTGCATGCTCGTTAGATCCATCGGCATTTATTACATAAGGTTGCAAATTTAGCAAAAACACGATATGAGAAGCATCCGGAGACCATTTTGGATCACTACACCCGCTACCATGATTAGTTACTTTGGTTTTATTAGAGCCGTCCATATTCATTATGAAAAGGTCACCATTTTGTACGAACACCATGCCGGAGCCATTACGGGTAAAATCCGGAAGAGAATAACCCGCATCATAATAGTTAGCATAATAGTTAGGAATAAGTTCACGGTTCGACCCATCTGCCTGCATTACATACAAGTTCCCATTGGAAGTGAATACTAGCTCTCGTATGCCTGAGTTCGTTGTGTTGGTAGGAATAAATGTTGTTGTCGCTAGTGCAGTTGTTGATGTTAATATTGATGTCGAAGAAGTTGTTGTTGCTGGTATAATTGTTGATGTTGGTGTGTCTGTAACAATTTTGATACAAGCTGATGTCAGGATTAAAACTGTAATTAACAGTATCACAATCAATGGTCGGAAAAAGCTAAGTATTTTATTATACATATATTATCTCCTTATTTAGTCTATCCCTATTATTCACCTTGCATTCTCACGAAATCCTAACGATGTGTTGTGATGATAAAAATAATAAATACGAAATCTCTCACTTCCAGATAATTCATCGATTAATCAACTTTAAAATCATGAGTCAATATCACTTCTCTTGGGTTGATGTTGAATTCTCCTTAAGGGTAGCAATATGCGAAACTCGGTTCTTTTTCCTTCAACAGTTTCGACAGTAATTTGACCCCCGTGAAGTTGAATGAGCAGCTTGCATAAGTAAAGACCAGTACCTGTACCCTTGGTCATTCGTGGATGATATCTTGGAATTCCCTTCTCAAAAAGATGGGAAATAATTTCTTGCGGTATGCCCTTTCCGTTATCAATTATTCGCACAAGCAAATTATTGCCTTGGTGTGTAACCTCGGCAGTAATTTCCGTCCCTGGTCCGTTGTGTCTTATTGAATTTTCTAAAAGATTAGAGAATATCTCTCGAAAAGCCGAAGTGTCACCGGAAATATAATCTACATCTTGACCGGCCTTATTAATGACTCCTCCAAGGACGATGCTTTTGGCATCAGCGGATGGTCCTAATTTAACCATTATGTCCTCCAGTAATCTGGGCACATTTACGGGTTCAATTACCAAAGGCTGTTCAGCCATGCCCAAGCGAACTACCAGGTCCAGCCGGTCGATTAATGAGTTAATTTCCGAAGCCTCTTCGGAAATTGCTCGGCGAGCTACTCTCCAACGTTCTGCATCTTTCGGCAATTCATCGCTAAAACCATGTAAATGACCGCGTATAACTTCTACCGCTGTTTTAAGGCGGTGGTCTATCCGGCTAAATACTAAATATAGTGTTTCTCTTCCACCCGCCTCTGCGGGGACATCTGGTTTTCGTTTCCTGCGTAAGAATAGCCACGTGCTTATAGAGCTTATTGCTGCAACTACACACACTACAGCTATAAGAGACAAAATATCAGTCTGAATTAGCATAGTGATTATTTCTCCATGCTTTGAATTGGTTCTTTAAAGCGATATCCAACACCATGGTAAGTAAGAAGATATTTGGGAGTTTCTGGGATAAGTTCAATTTTACTACGTAATCGCCAAATATGGTTTTGCAAAGAAGCTTCTCCATCAACATCAGCCATATCCATCAGTTGAGCTTTCCCAATTGGTCGTCCTGCAACTCTTACTAGAGCCTCTAAAACATTGAACTCGGTAGCGGTTAGATGAACCTCCTGCCATTGTCCTCCTCTATTGATGCTTAATTGCTGCTTTACTAAGTCGATTCGTAGATAGTCATCAAACTCTTGTTCCGGTTCCACGAACTTTATCCTGGCCTTAATTCGTGCTATCAGTTCCTCGGTATCAGATTTTTGCCCCAAGAATTCTGTTGGAGGTAACCCCATGGTCTTTTCCAGTCGTTTTAATTCCTCTCTTTTGGTAATATAATCGTCTCCACCTAGCTGGAATGCACGTTCAATATAGCGCGAATCTTCAGTACGGTCCTTAATAGTCAGGAAAATTACTGGAATTCGAATACCCTTCCTTCTAATTTTCTTGCAAACATCAAGTCCATTTAAACTGTCATCTCCCAGCATGATGTCTAATACCAATAAATCCGGGTGCTCTTTATCAACTTTCTCTAGAGCAGTTATTCCATCTTCCGCTTCGACGCAATCAAAACCGGCATCCTCCAAAGCAGGCCGTACAAACGAACGGACCCGAGCGTTATCGTCTACCAATAATATTTTTGCATGCTTGTCAGATATCACGTCTAGAGGACTCCCATTCCTGATAAAAGCTTTGAATGTTATATTACTAGTTTTATATCGGATAAATCGTGTAAATAGATTCAATGAAGCGATGATCCGTTAATCCATGCTTCTTTGTCAAGAATTTGCGTACCCGCCATAAAAAATGACTGGGTTGAGCACATTATAACCCTCTAACTTAGGTGAATTCAATAAGACGTCAGGAATTTATCATTCTTTGGTAGGTCGTTGTTGAATAAAAACCTACTAAAGAATAATATACCTTTGGTTGTTATTGCTAAGGTAGATGAGAAAAGAAAATGAAGAAGGAACGTACTCATTCACATACTATCCCCTTAGCTCTTTTTGTCGTGGGTTAGGAGTCCCCATTTTCCCTTGTTTTCGTTACTTACCGCTGGTTGTAGTACTGAGCAAACACGGGTCAACAATCCATCCCTCAAACAGGTCACGGTCGTTGGGAACTCCATATCTGGCTTGTCGTTGTGACCAAGACCAAGCAGCTTGCTTATCACAAAGCACATCGTCTAATTTATCGCCTTCTGGGTCGTCCAAACAGTCTGATACTACGGTGGCAGCTAGTTTCCCTGGGATCGTATACTCGTTGCGCGGCTGACTTGCTTATCCCATTCCAAAATCGAATTCGGGAATTCCCGATGCTGATCATTTTTAGAGGTCGTAAGATCACTTTTGTAACTTTGTCTCCCGATAGCCTTCATGGCGATAAGATTGGGATATCCCTCGACAATGATACCTGCCCCATTATAACCAACTCGAAATGGTATAACCGTGCATGGTGATCTTAGAAGCAAAGATGAACCGCTATAGCCATATGGCCTGTGCCGTGTACAGGAGTTTAATCATCACTTTATTCTTCACCCCTTTCAAACACCGCTTGTCTTGCAATTGTCCCTCTTCTAGTGTTATTGTAAAATAGACAGAGGTGGGAGAGCATTCCCCCCCACCTCAGTTGTCTAGTCTGAATTCATCATTAATATAAGCGCGCCAATTGCTACGAGTCCCAATCCACAGGCAATGGCTCTGTTTCCCTCCGCTCTTGCTTGGGCTTTGTCAGGAAGACCAAGTAGTGACGCGGCAAGCCCTGCCGGTGTGATATGTGCATTTGAAACACCAACAGGGCTTTTGCTTATCGTCTGAATCACCATTTTATCACCTCCTTTTCAAGCATTCTCAGTTTGTACGACCAAGTCTGTCTGGCAATACGGACATCTTACTGCGATAACATTTTGAGCATTGGCGGGAAGCGCCATGATAAATGTCTGATTACATTGAGAACAAATCACATTGGTCGATTGAGGTGTTTGCCTATTAGAATGCGCCAATGCATAGACCCCTGCCACGGTTAGTCCTAATAATGCAATCGCTCCTAAGAAATCACCCCAGTCTTTCGTCTTGCCATTTTTTTCTTCATATTGGCTTTTGTATTGTTCCAATAGAGCGCGCTTCTCCACGGTAAGAGGTATGGGTTGCTGTCGTTTCTCTTGCGGCGCCATTATTCACCTCGATTAATCTTTTGATTAATCATAAATATACTCTAATTTATATTCAATGTCAATGGGTTGTTTGTAAAAGACATTAGATTTTAGCCCTCCTCTCAGGAATAATGATGAGGTAAGCGTCGATTAGCCTACACATTCCATGCTTTTCATCATCTCCCGCAGGCTCTCCTAAACGTCACTAGAGCCTACGTACAAACCCGCTGAAACGCGCCATTATTGATGATAAACGCCTAATTTAAGGAGGGAAATAACATGGCGAAGGAAAAGCAGTACGTTTTCTCGGCTAGGACGACGGAAACAGGGCTGAAGGCACTCAACGAGCTAAAGGGTCGCCGTTAAATAGCTTGTGAAGAATTCTCTAACATGGCCAGAATCATTCTGAAAGCCTCCCTGGGGGGAGGCTTTCTCTTTTATTTTTCTACTCTTTATCCTCCGGAGGATTACCGACATAATAGCTAGTTCTTGAAATATGACTTTATGACTTTTTGTTACACAATGAAGCTAATAAGTGAGGACAAAAAAGCTAAAAACAAACATATTTTGAGACTGGCAATCTT
>Ga0182027_10006849_pt1 | contig 16965 bp, 10 predicted proteins | sample 712E1DmetaG_FD_121300 | JGI IMG/M metagenome (GOLD analysis project Ga0182027, IMG submission 121300) | Permafrost microbial communities from Stordalen Mire, Sweden - 712E1D metaG (Illumina Assembly) | ecosystem: Environmental > Terrestrial > Soil > Wetlands > Permafrost | place: Sweden... | reverse complement strand
GGTGGCCCGCGCCGGCGTTTGCACCAGCCGGCGCGGGACGGGCCTACGCCCGCCGAAGGGGAAGCGGCGAGCCGTGAACAACATCGGCTTCGGCCCGCAGGCGGGTGAGGGGGTCCCGACCTGTCTCACCACACGAGGTTTTCACACAGGCTCTAAACGGGCTGCGGAAAAACTCTTCGAAACTGTCATTCTGACCGAAGCGAAGAATCCAGCCCTGTGCATTTTCAAGAAGATACGCAGAGCGAGATCCTTCGCTCCGCTCAGGATGACAACTCTGGAGAGTTTTTCCGCAGCCTGTAAAGCCCCCAAATCCCGCCTGAGCTTTGCGGCGGAGCTAAAGCCCCACCCTTCCATCACCCGACAAATGAGGTCACTAACTTTAGCGACTAAGCGCCAGGCCTTTTCTTCCGGCTCCTGGCTTCTGCGTCCTGCCCGTCATTCGTCACTGCTCTTCCGTCGTGGGTGAAGTTCAGTCTTTGGCCTGGGAGGCAAGGACTCTCAATTCTTCCCCGCTCACGCGCATGGTGAGCCACTCCTTCATGAGCCTGGCCCCGAGCGATTGGTAGAACTCGACGGCGGGTGTGTTCCAGTCGAGCACTTGCCACTCAAAGCGCCCGCAACCTTCCTCCACGGCCACCTTCGCCAGACGCAGCAGCAGCGCTTTGCCGATTCCCTTGCCGCGGAAGCTGGGGCGCACAAACACGTCTTCGAGAAACAGCGTCGGCCGCCCCACCCAGGTCGAGTAGTGATAGAAGAAAAGCGCAAACCCCGCCGGCTGGCCTTGCCATGCGGCGATTAGCACGCGGAATTTGGGATTGGCCGTGAACCCGTCGCGGCGTAAGTCTTCTGCTGTCGCCACCGCTTGCTCCGGCGCTTTTTCATATTCGGCAAGCTCCCGAATGAATTGAAGGATAAGAGGAATGTCGTCTGCGCTTGCGTTTCGGATGTTCAGCATGCCGTCATTGTAGCAGCGTTGGGTCTGTCCACGGGTCGGGAACGTTTGGCACGTGCTCGGGATGGATTAAGATGAATCCCCTATAGAATGAGTTCCGATACGTCTAGTTTGTGTTACACTGTGTCAGACACGTACTCACTGCTGTTTTTGCAACACTGCCCGAGCGAGTGTCGTTAAGTGATTGATGGGCCGTTAGCTCAATTGGTAGAGCAACTGACTCTTAATCAGTAGGTTGAGGGTTCGATTCCCCCACGGCTCACCAGCCTCATTATGTACCACGCTTATATTCTCCGAAGTGAATCGACACACCGTCGAGCATGTTTCGTTGGTAGAATCGAAAAGGAACATGAGCGAACGTCCGTCGAAATCGCAACCGACATGGATAGATGTCAAGGCCAAGCTGGCCAGTTTTGATCGTATTGGATTACTGGGCCTGGTGCAGGATCTCTACGCTGCGCACAAAGATAATCAGACGTTTCTTCACGCCCGTTTGGGATTGAGCGAAGACGTCCTGAAGCCGTATAAGCAGACGATAGAACGGTGGCTTTCGCCCGACGTCCTTCGGAATCAAGACACCTCTGTCGCCAAAGCCAAGCAGGCCATTTCCAATTACAAGAAGGCCGCTGGCGAACCCGGTGGCTTGGCAGAGTTGATGGTTTTCTATTGCGAGCGGGCATCCGGGTTCTGTTATGAGTTTGGAAACGATGACGTGAACTATCTCTCCGCGCTCGTACGAACGTTCGAGCAGGCGTTTGCCATTGTGATTACATTGCCCGCCGACAGCCGGGACGCCTTGCTCGCCAGGCTGGATCGAGTACGCACCACCTGCCACAATCTCGGCTATGGCGTCGGAGACAGCATGGACGATATCCTTGTGGAGTACAAATAGCGCAGCGGTCGTCCGCACCTGCGTGGAAGCTGTGAAAAAATAAACAATCTCATCCCGCGAGGTGGGACCAAGGCGCAGAGACTCGCAAAGAACAACGGCTTTCTTTTCTTTGCGCCTTCTTGGACTTTGTCCCGCGTTGGCGGGATGAAGTGCTTTTGCTCTTCCAGGGATTTTTTCACAGCTTCGTCGCTAATCTGGGGCACATCCCCCAATCACCTTCCACGCATCTTTGGCGAAAGCTCACAATGTTTGGGCCGAGCATAGGTGGTGGAAAAAATCGTCCCTTAGTTATTACCGCTCCTCCGGGCGATGAGCGAATCGCGCACGCTCACGGTGTATCTGCCATGAGCTGGAAGGAGTATTTGGAGTCAGGTCCCCCTATCATGAGGTAGTGGTACAGTTTGGGATTTCCTTTGGACTTACCGAGAATCCCTGCGGTCCATCTCATCCAGCGCCTTTGTCAAGGACTGGATTGTGTAGGAGTGTTGCAGCAGAGCGAGCGCATTCCGCGCCAGCCGGTCGCGCAATTCGCCATCGAGAATGAGGCGGACGCATTGTTGGGCAAAAGCCGCAGGGGTGTCGCCGAGGACGAAGTGCTCTTCGGCGCGCGCTTCGATCCCTTCCATCGCGATGGATGTGGCCGCCACGGGCCGCTGATAGCTGAAGGCTTCAAGAATTTTGATGCGCGTACCTCCGCCGGCGCGTATCGGCGCCACGATGGCATCCGCCTGCGCATACCAGGGATGAAGGTCGGCGACTGCACCGCGGGTGGCGCATACATTGCGTTTCATGTATGCGCCCGACGAACACGCGCAACATCCCTGTCACCGCGTCTTATGCGTGGCCTGTCCTAGCTTCTTAACGGTCGCCGACATAAAAGGCGATGTCGGCGCCACCCGCGATTGATGCCCGATTAACCGTAAGGCTACGAAGTACTCGCCCTCTCCCAGGGGAGAGGGTGGACCGCCACCGGCGCTTTCACCAGCCGGTGCGGGCCGGGTGAGGGGTTAATCCTATAAGCGCTAGGATAACGATAAAGGGCACCCGAAAGCCCGCCTTGGCGGGCGGCCTATTGTGGCCCACGGCTCACCAGCATCAATATTTACACGGCCGTTAGCCCAATTGGGTACTTGCGCTGGTATCGCGTGTTCGCACAAAACTCCTCCAAAATCCTCTGCTTCCCCCGCCGGTCGGCCCGTCGATAACGGACGTAAACGGCTCGGAAGTACCCCCCATTTGCTTTGCCGCCCCATTCCAAACCCCTCCTCGAAACTGCTCCACTGGGTTACATTGTGGACGGCTTGGGGAGTTACATTTCTAAATGGCTTGACGGCACCTCACCAGTAACATTTAACACGACTCGATGCGCTCTATTGAAAGGTCGATAATAAAGGAGTATAAACAAGTCTCTTATCCGCAAGGAAGACCATGACTGACAACAATGTGGGTTGGATTGCGAACTTTATTTGGGGTATTGCTGATGATGTGCTTCGCGATGTCTATGTGCGCGGGAAGTATCGTGATGTCATCCTGCCCATGACGGTCATTCGCCGGTTGGACGCCCTCCTTGAGCCTACGAAGGAAGCCGTCCTGAACATGAAGGCGCTGCTCGATGCGGCCGGCAGTGTCGATCAGACAGCCGCGCTTTGCCAGGCTGCCAGCCAAGGGTTTTGCAACGCATCCAAGTTCACGCTACGCGACCTCAAGGCCCGAGCCAAGCAGCAACAGCTCAAGGCCGATTTCGAAGCATATCTCGACGGTTTCTCCCCGAATGTTCAAGAGATTCTCGATAAATTCAAGTTTCGCAACCAGATACCTACCCTCGGCGAGGCCGACATCCTGGGGAGCCTGATCGAGAAATTCCTCGACACCTCCATCAACCTAAGCCCGAAGCCCGTGCTGGACGGGAACGGCGAGGTCAAGCTGCCGGGGCTCGACAATCACGGTATGGGCACCATCTTCGAGGAACTGATCCGCCGCTTTAACGAGGAGAACAACGAAGAAGCCGGTGAACACTTTACTCCGCGCGATGTGGTGAAGCTGATGGCGGACCTGATCTTCCTGCCGATCGCCGGCCAGATCGAGTCCGGCACGTATCTCGTGTACGACGGCGCCTGTGGTACAGGAGGCATGTTGACGGTTGCGGAAGACCGGCTGAAGCAGTTGGGCCGCGACCATGGCAAGGAGGTTTCGATTCACCTCTACGGGCAGGAAATCAATCCCGAAACCTACGCCATTACCAAGGCGGACCTCCTGCTGAAGGGCGAGGGCGCGGAAGCGGAGAACATGAAGTATGGCTCGACTCTTTCGGCGGACTTCTTCCCGGCGCGCGAGTTCGACTTCATGCTCTCGAACCCGCCTTACGGCAAGAGCTGGAAGACCGACCTTGAGCGCATGGGCGGAAAGGACGGGATCAGGGACCCACGCTTCGTCATCAAGCACGCCGATGATCCCGAGTTCAGCCTTATTACGCGGTCTTCTGACGGCCAGCTTCTTTTCCTGGCGAACATGCTCTCCAAGATGAAGCACGGCTCAAAGCTCGGAAGCCGCATCGCCGAGGTGCACAACGGCTCGTCCCTTTTCACCGGCGACGCCGGCCAGGGTGAATCGAACATTCGCCGCTGGATCATCGAGAACGACTGGCTTGAGGCCATCATCGCGTTGCCGCTGAATATGTTCTACAACACCGGCATCGCCACTTACATCTGGGTGCTCACGAACCACAAACCTGAACACCGCCGGGGCAAGATGCAACTGATCGATGCCACGGCGTGGTCGAAGCCTCTGCGCAAGAACCTGGGCAAGAAGAACTGCGAACTGGACGAGGACGACAGGCGCCGGGTCACGGAAGCGTTCCTCGACTTCGCGGAGTCCGAGCACTCGAAGGTCTTTCCCAACGCGGCTTTCGGGCACTGGAAGATCACCGTTGAGCGGCCGTTGAGACTGAGAGTGGACCTTTCGGAGCCCTCGCGCACGCGCTTTCGGAGGACCTGCCAAGAAGCCAAAGAAGAGCCCCTGGCGAACGTTGTGGACCGACTGGCTCAGGAACTCGGGCCGGGTCCGCACCGAGACTTCAACCAGTTCATGACAGCGTTCGAGAGCGAGGCCGACTTGCAGGGCGTGAAGCTCAATCCAAAGCGGGCCAAGCTGATCCAGAGCGCGCTGGCGGAGAAAGACGAAGCCGCCGAGCCTGTGATCAAGAAGGTCCACAAGACCGGCAAGGTAGAGCCTGACCCTCTCCGTGGCCGTTACGGGGTCATGCTCGACGGCAAACCGCGGGTAGTGGAATACGAGCCAGACAGCGACCTGCGCGACACGGAGCAGGTGCCGCTGCTGGAGGATGGCGGGATTGACGCATTCTTCCGCCGTGAGGCCCTGCCGTACGTGCCCGATGCTTGGATCGATGAAGAGGCAACCAAGATCGGGTACGAGATTTCCTTCACCCGCTATTTCTACAAGCCTCAGCCGCTGCGCACGCTGGAGGAAATTCGGGCCGACATCCTGGCCGTGGAGAAAGGCTCGGAAGGGCTGCTTTCCGAGATCATCGGGGGAGGTGGCCGATGAGAGAGATCCTCGGGAAGGCGAAGACCGTCCGCGAGCTGCTCAAGGGCGTTAAGTACTCGATTGACTACTACCAGCGCGAGTACAAGTGGCAGGACAAACAGGTTCGTGAGCTGGTCGACGACCTCACCGGTAAGTTCCTCGAAGAGCATGATCCAGCCCATGCCAGGAAGAAGGTGGCAGACTACCCGCACTACTTTCTGGGGTCGATCATCAGCAGCAAGAAGGATACCGCGAGCTACATCGTCGACGGACAGCAACGTCTGACAAGCCTTACACTGCTACTGATCTTGCTGCGCACCCTGCAGAAGAGCCGCGCCGACCAAGTCAACGTGGACGAACTGATCGTCTCCGAGAAATACGGCCAGAAGTCCTTTAACCTATACGTGGACGAACGCACGCCCTGCATGGAGGCCCTCTACGAGGGAGAGTACTTCGACTTCACTGGGCGATCCGAGTCGATACAGAACCTGTGTCAGCGCTACCGCGAGCTGGAGGAGTACTTTCCAGATGAGCTGAGCGGCGCCGCACTGCCGTACTTCATCGACTGGCTGCTCGAAAATGTGCACCTCGTCGAGGTCACCGCCTATTCGGACGACGACGCCTACGCGATCTTCGAGACGATGAATGATCGCGGGCTATCCCTGAACCCGACAGACATGCTCAAGGGGTACCTTCTTGCTAACATCGACGACGATCTTAAACGCACCGCCGCGAGCAAGCGCTGGCGCGATCGCATCCGGGAGTTGAACGACGCTGGCAAGGAGGGGGAGCCGGACTCGTTCAAAGCGTGGCTGCGCAGTCAATACGCCACCAAGATCCGGGAGCGCAAGAGGGGCGCCAAGCCCGAGGACTTCGACCGGATTGGCACCGAATACCATCGCTGGCTGCGCGACGCGGCCGAATCTATTGGCCTCGCGCAGAGTGACGACTTCTATCGTTTCATCGACCGCGACTTCGAATTCTATAGCCGTCAGTACCTTCGCCTCGTCGATGCCTCGCAGAAAGCCATGGAAGGGCTGGAGCACGTGTTCTATAACGCCCAGAACGGCTTCACTCTGCAAAACTTGCTGCTCCTCGCGCCGCTCAAGCCGGACGAAGGCGACGCAGAACTGCGGCAGAAGCTGCGGCTCGTCGCCCGCTTTGTGGACATCTTACTCACTTGGAGACTCTGGAACTTCCACAGCATAGCCTACTCGGCCATGCAGTACGCCACATTCATCGTGATGCGCGATACGCGTGGGCTGGCCCCCATTCCGCTGGCGCATAAGCTTCGCGATATCCTCGGCAAGGAGAAACAGACCTTCGCCAATAACGAGCGGCTCCGCGTCCACCAGCAGAACCGCTACGCACTGCACCGTCTGCTGGCACGTCTAACCGACTACGTGGAGACACAGTCCGGCTTGCCCTCGCGCTATCTCGACTACGTGAGCGAGGGCAAGAGCCGTTATGAGGTGGAGCACATCTGGGCCGATCATCCTGAGCGCCACACCGACGAGTTTGCCCATCCAGCAGACTTCGCCGAGCACCGGAATCGCATCGGCGGCCTTTTGCTGCTGCCAAAGAGCTTTAACGCAAGCTACGGCGACCTCACCTATGAGGAGAAGCTGCCGCACTACAACACGCAAAATCTGCTGGCCCGCTCCCTCCACCCGCAGTGCTATGAGCACAACCCCGGCTTCCTGCGTTTCGTGGAGGAGAGTGGTCTGCCGTTCAAAGCGTACCCGCACTTCAGGAAGGCTGACCTAGAGGAGCGCGCCGTGCTCTACCGTCAGCTTGCTGAGCGCATCTGGAACCCTGACGACCTGCTCCGGGAAGTTGCCATATGATCCAAGGCCTCAAGCCCTATCCCGCCTACAACGACTCCGGTGTGCCGTGGCTGGGAGAGGTGCCGGAGCATTGGGGCTTGCGCAACCTCGGCTCGATGGCCTCACCCGTGAGCCAGCGTGGACGTCCGGACTTGCCGTTGCTCTCTGTCGTCCGCGAGAAGGGTGTGATTCCGCGGGCCACGATGAGTGATGATGAGAACCACAATTTCGTCCCGGAGGACCTTAGCAATTACAAGGTCGTACGCGAGGGGAATCTCGTCATCAACAAGATGAAGGCTTGGCAGGGCTCGCTTGGCATCGCTCCATACGACGGGGTAGTGAGCCCTGCGTACTTCGTATTCGACTTCAGGATCGGCGATCGGAGCTATGGGCAGGCGCTGCTCAGAAGCAAACCCTATGTGGCCCTCTTCGCCCGCGCGTCGGACGGAGTTCGGATCGGTCAGTGGGACCTCTCCATCAGTGGCATGAAGCGGATACCAGTCGTCGTGCCACCAGTCGCCGAACAATCGGCCATCGTCCGCTTCCTCGACCACGCCGACCGGATCATCCGGCGCTACGTCCGCGCCAAGCGGCGACTCGTCGGGTTGCTGAACGAACAGAAGCAGGCGATCATCCACCAGGCCGTGACGCGCGGCCTCGACCCGAACGTCCGCCTCAAACCCTCGGGAATCGACTGGGTCGGGGACGTGCCTGAGCATTGGGGTGTTGCACCGCTCAAACGCATCAAAGCCCTCGCCCCAAATTCCTTCGTTGACGGGCCTTTCGGATCGAACCTGAAATCGGAGCATTATGTAGAAGGTGGTGACGTTTACGTGGTCGAATCAGGGTTTGTAACCTCAGGGCAATTCGTCTGGAAAAAGTTCAAGACCATTACGCGAGAGCATTTCCAGACCATCAATCGAAGTTCATGCGAGGGCGGGGACATAGTTATTGCTAAGATTGGAGCACGCTATGGAATGGCTGCAATCCTGCCGGAACTGGACAAGCCTGCGGTGGTTTCAGGCAACTCGTTGAAGCTGACGATAAATGAGACTCGGTATGATCGTCGCTACATCCACCTCTCGCTACTTTGTGCACGGTTTCGTGGCGCATTTTTTCACTTCGCCAATGCGACTGCGCAACCTGCTCTCAGCCTGCGGGGCTTGAACAATCTCTCACTGCCTACCCCAGGAATCGATGAACAACGAGGAATCGTTCAGGCTGTCGGGGAACAAACAAGGGAAGTCGATTTGGCACTTCATCAAACTGCTTGTGAAATTACATTGCTTCGCGAGTACCGCACCCGCCTGATCGCCGATGTCGTGACGGGAAAGTTGGATGTGCGCGGTGTCGAACTGCCTCAGTCCGAAGAGGCGGAAGAACTCCCGCGGGTGGGCGACGAGATAGCCGACAACGCAACGGAAGAGGGAGGCGAGTTAGAGCCGGTCGAGGAGGTCACCCACGCCGCCGGCTGACAGGAACGAAAAGGGGCTCGAATCCCGAATTGTTGCCCGATTCAGCGGGAGTGTACGAAGTGCTCGCCCTCTCCCAGGGGAGAGGGTGGACCGCGAGCGGCGCTTTCACCAGCCGGTGCGGGCCGGGTGAGGGGTTAATCCTATAAGCGCTAGGATAACGATAAAGGGCACCCGAAAGCCCGCCTTGGCGGGCGGCATATTGTGGCCCACGGCGAGCCAGCCGTGGGATGCTGACGGCACACGAGATTCGTCAGCCCCGGTAGGGGCGGCATCCGGCGGTCCTCAGGCAAAAACATGGCGCGCGTGCCTACGACCCTATGTCGCCCCTTGCGGGGCTCAGCACCCCTTTTGCTACGTCCTTTCCCACGGCTGGCTCGCCGTGGGCCACATGATGTCGCCACTGCCGTGGCTCAGACTTCGCCCAGTGCGCTTATCCTAGCGCCTATGGGGGTCAATTCTCCGTGCGAGTACCAACACCCAGAGTTCGCGATCTACGGCGGCAAGAAACGGCAGCAGAAAAGCTTGCGTGGCGCCTTTTGCGCGACCGCCGCGCGGGACTCAAGTTTCGCCGCCAGTTTCCCATCGGAAACTACGTCGTCGATTTCTACTGTTTTGAAGTTCGCATGGCCGTGGAGCTTGACGGTGGCGCGCATGCCCAACCGAGCCAGGCGAAGAAGGATCGTGCCAAGGACGCCTACCTGACCCGCCTCGGAGTTCGGGTGCTGCGCTTGCCAAACGGACAGGTGATGGAGGAAGATCCGGAGGGGTTCGTGAAGAAGATCCGCGAGTCTGCATTGAGCCGGACAGCGCCTGAAAGACCCCTCACCCGGCCCGCTTCCCGATGAAGTGCATCGGGACAGCGGGACCACCCTCTCCCCACGGGAGAGGGCTAAGTATGCAACTTTTTCGCCGGGTGCCGGGCTGCGGCTTGAGAAATTGCGGAAAAACGTCCAGGCTTTTGATCAGCAAGGCCCGGACTTATCCGCTGGTAAAACAGCATAAGTGTACGAAGTGCTCGCCCTCTCCCAGGGGAGAGGGCTAAGTATATAAGTGGCTGCATTCCGCAGAGGTGGAACGTGCCGACTGATACGAGCGAGAAGGGCCTGGAGTCTCTGATTGTCGCCTCCCTGTGCGACGAAGCCGGTTACGTTGCCGGTGATTCGAGCGCCTATGACCGCGAGCACGCAGTAGACCTCGCCAAGTTGCTGAGCTTCCTCGAAGCCACGCAGCCCGAAATCGTCGAAAAGCTGAACTTGGCCGAAGAAGACTTGGGACGGCAGCAGTTCCTGCACCGGCTGCAAGGCGAAATTGCCAAGCGCGGGGTGATCGAGGTGTTTCGTAACGGAGTTAAGCACGGCTCCGCCTCGGTGGACCTTTTCTACGGCACGCCGTCACCCGACAACCCCAAAGCCGTGGAGCGATTCGCCGCCAACATCTTCAGCGTTACCCGTCAACTGCGCTTCAGCAAGGATGAGACCCAACTCGCCCTCGACCTGTGCCTCTTCATCAACGGTCTGCCCATCGCCACGTTTGAGCTAAAGAACAGCCTGACCAAGCAAACCGCCGACGACGCCGTACAGCAGTACATGCGCGACCGCGATCCCCGCGAATTGCTCTTCCAGTTTTCCCGCTGCGTGGTTCATTTCGCCGTGGACGATCACGAAGTGCGTTTCTCGACAGAGCTTAGGGGCAAAGACTCCTGGTTCCTGCCGTTCAACAAAGGATTCAACGACGGCGCAGGAAATCCGCCTAATCCTGAGGGTCTCAAGACCGATTACCTATGGAAAGAAACTCTCACGAAGCAAGGGCTCACGGACATCCTGGAGAATTACGCCCAGGTGGTGGAAGAGACGAACGAAAAGGGACGGAAGGAATACAAGCAGATATTCCCCCGCTACCACCAGCTTAGGGTAGTACACAGGCTCCTCGCCGATACGCGCTCGAGCGGAGCGGGCAAGCGCTACCTCGTGCAACACTCCGCCGGCAGTGGCAAGAGCAACTCCATCGCCTGGCTGTGCCACCAGCTTATCGGCCTGGAGAAGGACGCGGGCGCGATCTTTGACTCCGTCATCGTGGTGACCGACCGGAGGGTGCTCGACAAACAGATTAAAGACACCATCAAGCAGTTCGCGCAGGTGTCCGCTACGGTTGGCCATGCCGACAACGCGGGCGACCTGCGCCGGTTCCTCGAGGACGGCAAGAAGATCATCATCACTACGGTGCAGAAGTTTCCCTTTATTCTCGACGAAATAGGGGACGAGCATCGGGGACGCAAATTCGCCATCATCATTGACGAAGCGCACTCCAGCCAGGGCGGAAGGGCGGCGGCGAAAATGAATATCGCGCTGGCGGAGGGTGGCGGGGAGGAAGAGGAGGAATCCACAGAGGATGCCATCAACCGGATCATGGAAGCGCGCAAGATGCTCCCCAACGCCAGTTATTTTGCTTTTACCGCGACGCCCAAGAACAAGACGCTGGAGCTGTTCGGCGAGCCGGCGCCGAGCGGCGACAAGGTGAAGCATCATCCATTTGACAGCTACACCATGAAGCAGGCGATCCAGGAGGGCTTCATCCTCGACGTGCTGGAGAATTACACTCCGGTGGACAGCTACTACCGGCTGATGAAGAAGGTCGAAGACGACCCGGAGTTCGACACCAAGAAAGCCCAGAAAAAGTTGCGCCGCTACGTGGAATCGCACGAGCACGCCATCCGCGAGAAGGCGGAGATCATGGTGGATCATTTCCACAATCAGGTGGCGGCCAGACAGAAGATCGGCGGACAGGCGTGGGCGATGGTGGTCACCAGCGGCATCCAGCGCGCCATCCAGTACTTCCATGCCTTTCAGGCGTACCTGAAGGAGCGCAAGAGCCCGTACGAAGCCATTGTCGCGTTTTCAGGTGAGCATGAATACGAGGGCCGGAAGGTAACCGAGGCATCGTTGAACGGATTCCCCAGCAACAAGATTGCAGAGATTTTCCGAACAGAGCCGTATCGATTCCTGATCGTGGCGGACAAGTTCCAAACCGGCTACGACGAGCCGTTGCTGCACACCATGTACGTGGATAAGCCGCTTTCCGGAATCAAGGCCGTGCAGACTCTCTCCCGCCTGAATCGAGCGCGCCCTAAGAAGCACGACACGTTCGTACTCGACTTCCAAAATGACGTTGACACGATTCAGGCGGCCTTTGCGGACCACTATCGCACCACGATCCTCAGCGAAGAAACCGACCCGAATAAACTTCATGACCTGAAAGCCAGCCTGGACGGCCGCCAAGTGTACAGTTTGCAACAAGTGGAGGACCTGGTGGGGCTGTACGTCCATGGAGCGGACCGCGACAAACTCGATCCGATATTGGATGCCTGCGTGGCTGTCTACTTGCAAACCCTTGATGAGGACGGTCAGGTCGATTTCAAGGGCAAAGCGAAGGCGTTCGTCCGAACGTACGGCTTCCTGGCTTCCGTGCTGCCGTACAGCATTGCGGCGTGGGAAGAACTCTCGATCTTCCTAAACTTTCTCATACCCAAGCTCCCTGCCCCGAAAGAGGATGACCTCTCGAAGGGGATTCTGGAAGCGATTGATATGGACAGCTACCGCGTCGAAGTGCAGGCAGCCGTGAAGATTGCGCTGCCCGACCAAGACTCAGAAATTGGGCCGGTGCCCGCCTTTGGAGGTGGAAGAATGCCAGAGCCGGAGCTGGACCGACTCTCCAACATTATTAAGGCGTTCAACGAGCAGTTCGGCAACATCGACTGGAAGGACGGCGACAAGATCCGTAAGGTGATCACCGAGGAGATTCCGGCGAAGGTCGCCGCAGACAGGGCGTATCAGAACGCCATGAAGAATTCGGACAAGCAGAATGCCCGCATTGAACACGACGTCGCGCTACAGCGCGTCATCCTTGAGCTTTTGACTGACCACACGGAACTGTATAAACAGTTTAGCGAAAACCCGGCGTTTAAGAAGTGGCTCAGCGATTCCAATTTCGCCACGACCTATCAGGCCCAGTCGGAGGGAGTCCCTTTGGGGTCGGACTCATTGGGAAAACCGTGAGGGTAATGCTGAATTCTGAATTCTCAATTACGGATTGTGAGCCGCCTTCCCACTTCTGGCCGCCGCCGACTGCCTTCTGCTTACTGCCTACTGCCGACTGCGGTCGCAGCCGGTAGATGGGGGAAGAACAGGATTCGGGATTCAGGATTCGTGATTCGGGAAGTGAAAAAGCAGCCCGCTCGTAGCGTAGGGCCCGCGGTCGTAGGTCCGCCGTTTTCTGATGGCGGACGGCTCTACCAGCGGCGCGGGTTCTTGCCTCGCCGCAGTAGCGCTGACCCCGCCTTGCGGGGTCAGCAGGTCTTGACGAGCTCGTTCAAAAGCTCCCTCCCGATCTGCAACGCGAGGTCGAAGATTTTGCCAGATTCCTACTGGAGACGCGAGCGGAGCCCAAGACGGGCAGGCTCCGCATGGACTGGGCGGGCGCGTTGTCGGAATTTCGAGAGCGTTTTACATCCCTCGAGCTCCAGAAAAAAGCGCTCGAGTGGTGGGGTGACTGATGCAGTTTCTGGTAGACACCAACATTTGGCTGGAACTGTTGCTCAACCAGCAACGGGCCCAAGAGGTTCGCCAGTTGTTTGAGGAGCGCGAGGGCTCCGACTTCGCAATTACTGAATTCCCGCTCTATTCGATAGGGCTAGTCCTTACCCGTTTGAGTAAAGATCAAGCCTTTGCGCAGTTCATCGCCGACGCGTTGGAGCAAGCGGGCACACGGTTGCTCCGGCTGGGATCGGCCGCAATGAAGGACTTGCTCAGTGTGCGAAAGCAATATGGACTGGATTTTGACGATGCGTACCAGTACACGGCAGCCCAAAAATACAATCTCACCCTGTTGAGCTTCGACACGGACTTCGACCGCACCGCGCGAGGACGGAAGACCCCCGCGGCAGTCCGCCCCTCGAAATGACGCTGCCGCGCTTGTGCGCGGGCGGCGCCAACCCCATCCAGCCCGCTTGTAGCGCAGGGCGGCGGAGCCGCAAGCGAGCGTCTTTTGTGGGTCCGAGTTCGATGTAGGCGCCCTTCAGCCTTGGAGTGCGGTAGCAGCTACCGCCTTCCGCCATTGATTCATCCCGCAATCGCGCCAGAGCGAGAGCGAGAAAGGCGGTAGCTGCTGCTACCGCACTCCAAGGCGCTTCGCGCCAGCTCAGGCCATGACTCGTCATAAATGGACAGGAGATGCCGACCCCGCAGGGCGGGGTCGGCGCCACACTGGCTTGGCCCCGCCGCCGGTGGTTTTATCTTGACACGAAGCTGAAGGTTCTGTAGCCTAGGTTAGTTGACGTAGGATGAACGAACCAGCAGACCACTGGGAAGGGGTTCCAAGTCGGCGCGGTGAGGGCGCAAAACGGTCCGGAAACGAAAAAAGAGCAGCATTCAGAAGTCAGGAGTCAGGACTCAGAATGAAGAGCATCTGCTACCCGCCTTCTGCTTCCTACTTTCCGCCTACTGCCGATTGCTTACCACCGTTGAAGTGCCGCAGGTCCCCCGGCGCGCCGGGGCAAGTTCCGAGCGGGACCTGCGCTACGCCTGCTTTCTGCCTACTGCGTGGAGGGGCAATTCGAGTTGAAGCCCGTACCGCAGACTAGGACAAGATGTCACCTCGACAGGAAGAAAAGAAATCAGATACTTTAAAAATTTACAGAACGACGCGCGAATGTCTATGAAAACAAAGGATCAGCATTCCACGGGCGGAAGCAAGGCGGGAATGTTATAGAAAAAAAGGTAGTTAGGTGTAATTAGCGGGAATGTTGCTGAAAATAAATGTAGTTAACGGATGGTAGAGGGTTACCGGCAAGCGGCAGGAAGGCAAGCAAGGGACGGAAAACGTTCCGACTCTTCGCAATCTGCTGATCCCGAACCGAAGGGGTGCAGGAACAGGTGTCAGGCGCCGGGTGTCAGGTGCCGGGTGTCAGGCGCCGGGTGTCAGGCGCCAGGGGCTCAACCGGGATTCAGGTGTCGGGGAAAAACCAAGGGCGCACTTTGCTGAACCCTGTTCATTCCTTAAATGCCGGGATTCTTCGCCCCCCACTGGACACGGCGGACTCAGATTGACATGGCGAACTGTTGCTCTGCGCCGGTTGCCTACCTCCCACTCCCTTCTGACGACGATTCTTCTTGCCAGTCTGGGCCTTTATAATGATAATTGAATGGATTTCCACTCTTGACGTCCACCGAAACTGCACATGAGCCAACCAAGGATTCAGTTCACGAACCGCGAAGCCGTGGCGAGCAAGCCGCGTCGAACCGTCGGGCTAGCCGTTGTCGGGCTGGGGACGGTCGGCACAGGCACGGTCAAAGTGCTGGCGGAGCACCAGCGTGAAATCCAGCGGCGGCTGGGCTGCAAGCTGGAACTCAAGACCATCTGCTCGCTCGGCATTAGCCAGAAAGATGTGTCCTGGTTCGGCGGGCGAGTGAAAGCATCGTTGGACTGGCATGAAGTGGTACGAGACCCTGAAATCGATATAGTCGTGGAGCTGGTGGGAGTGCTTCCCGTCGCCCGCGCCATTGCCTTTGCGGCCATCGACGCCGGCAAGCACCTGGTGACCGCGAACAAGCAACTGGTGGCGGAAAGCGGGGTGGAACTTGCCGAGCACGCCCGCGCCGCCGGCGTGAACCTGGGCATCGAAGCCTGCGTGGCGGGAGGCACACCGCTCCTGCACGCCATCCGGGAAGGGCTTTCGGGCGAGCAGTTCGCCGGCGTGTACGGCATTCTGAACGGCACCACCAATTACATTCTCACGGAAATGGAGAGGCGCGGCTGCAGCTTCGCCGAAGCGCTGGCCGAAGCGCAGCAAAAAGGCTATGCCGAGCCCGATCCCACCTTTGACGTGCAAGGGTATGATGCGCGCTATAAGATTGCCATCCTGGCCATGCTATGTTTCGGCCAGGCCGTGCGCGTGGAAGAGATTCCTGCGGAAGGGATCACGGCCATCGACCAGGTGGACTTTGCTTATGCCCGCCGCTTGAACCATACCATACGTTTGATCGCCTCCGCCCGCCGCCGCGCTCGCGGCCGCCTGGAAATCTTCGTGCGGCCCATGATGATCCCTGCCAGCAGCCAACTGGCCAACGTGCTAGGCTCGCTCAACGGAATCCTGTTGGTGGGGGACAAGGGCGGGAACACTACCCTCACCGGCCGCGGCGCCGGGGGTGAGCCCACCGGCGTGGCGGTGATCTCCGACGTGGTTGGAATCGCGCGCGCCATGACGGCGGGCGGAACTGGCTCGACTCCCCTGGGCTACGAGACCTGGCATCCCTCCAGCATCGCCCCGGCCTCGGAAAACATCATATCCGCTTACCTTCGCCTGGTGGTCCGCGACCGGCCCGGCATCCTGGCGCGCGTCTGCGCCCTGCTGGCCCGCCACCGCATCAACATCGATTCCGTGCTGCAAGAGCCGGCCATGCCTAAAAAACATCTGCCCTTTGTCATGACCCTCGAACCCAGGCGCGAGAAGCACGTGGCGCAGGCCGTGGCCGAAATCGCGCGCCTGCCGTTTATGGCCTGCCCCCCGCTCATGATGCCCTTCGCTGAATTGCCTTAAGAACAGTGACCCGCCGCTGCGGGACAAGTGACGAGTGACGAGCGGCAAGAACAAGAGACAGGAGTCAGAACGAGAGGTTTCGGGTGGCGGGTGACAGAAAGGCAACGCAGTAGGAATTAGGAAATCTGTCCGATCATCACGTGGCCCAGGATGGGCGGTTGCCGATTCTCGGTTGCTGACTGCCGGTTCCTGACGGACAGCCGAAGGAGTTGCCACGCCACTTTTTCAATCGTCAATCAGCAATCGGCAATTCTTCGAGGACACTTGCCTGGTGAGCCGGCTGGGACTCGAACCCAGAACCCCTGCCTTAAAAGGGCAGTGCTCCACCGTTGAGCTACCGGCCCACGCTTGTGGTTCGCAAGGTTTGTCGTTCAGCAATCCTGCCGCTGACGGCCAAGATGCCGCGCCCCCGTCATTCAGAACGGAAGGACACCAAAGGGCGTGGCCTTGCGCTGCATATCCTAACAACTTACACCAGTGGGACCACAACCGTAAATACCAATCCGCAGCAGCCGCGATCTGGTAGTAGGCCAAACTGGTTTTGTAGCGCCGGGCTTTAGAGCCTGTGTGAAAACTCGTGTCTGGCATTGGCCAGGCTGGACCCCCGCTTCCGCGGGGGTGACAGCGCTGGATTTAGGGGCTGTATTCCGACCTGTCATTCCCGCGAAAGCGGGAATCCACGAGTT
>Ga0182027_10006848_pt1 | contig 16967 bp, 18 predicted proteins | sample 712E1DmetaG_FD_121300 | JGI IMG/M metagenome (GOLD analysis project Ga0182027, IMG submission 121300) | Permafrost microbial communities from Stordalen Mire, Sweden - 712E1D metaG (Illumina Assembly) | ecosystem: Environmental > Terrestrial > Soil > Wetlands > Permafrost | place: Sweden... | reverse complement strand
CTTCTGGTGTGACGTGGGAACGGACGCTCCGAGCGATCCAGCCGTGGCTGCTGAGATCCATCGGCTTCTGCTTCTGTTGCCGGCGAAACTTCGATGATACCACTTAACATAGTAATACTAGAACCTCGTTCACTTGATTTTCAAATCGTATTCGTCGTGAAGCCCGATCCAGAACCAAAGAAATCCCTCGGAAATCTGAGCGGCCAAAGCGCGATGATGCAAACCGACGCGCACCGACCAGGTCTTGCCAATCTTCTTAAACTGCAACGACGGATGACGCGGGTTTTCTTTGAGCAGCAGATAAGTTTTGTCAGCCAGTTGTTGGATTTCCGGCGGGAGTTGCCGGTAATGAATCCAGAATTTTCCGGTTGCCCGATGGCTAAATTTCCTTGGTGCGTCCGGCACGATAATCCTCCATCGCTTCCTCCATTAAACAGTCAAGTTTCCCGGCGGCGGAATCGCGCTCGATTTGTTTGTCCCACTGCGCCATGTCGTAGTCCGCAAACCATGCGCGGAATTTCCTGAATTCTTCCTGGGACAATTCCGATACGACTTTTTCAAGTTGAACCGCACTCATGGGATGAAAATAACAGTTCCTTGGCCAAAAAGCAATCAGAGCACGGCGAATCCCACAAATCGGAACCGGTCGGTGAACCAAACTACGAGGATGGGTTAATATCTGAAGCCCGAAATCCAAAGAAAGACTGGTGTGCGCCAAATTTTTCGGCATTCGGGTTTCGGATTTCGGATTTCAACCACCGAATCCCCTCCTTGCAATCCATTAAGGGTGCTTCTACTCTCGGCCCCAACGCACACCGATATGAGCTATACCACTAATTATCTTCAATCCGAATCGGTCGCCGCGCAGGGACCCGAGGTCATCGTGCTGGTCAACTGCATGATTCAGGACGCCATCAAGCTCGGCGCCAGTGATCTCCACATTGAGCCGTGGGAAAAAGTCATCGAAGTCCGCGCCCGCGTCAACGGCGTGCTGACCGAGGTGGCGCATCTGCCGCTCGAACTGCTGGATAAAATCTCGATGCGTTTCAAGGTGATGTCCAATCTGGTCACCTACCAGGCCGGCATGCCGCAGGACGGCACGGCCATCGGCGGCCCGGAATTGGACGGCGTGCAGTTGCGCGTTTCCATCTTCCCCACAACGCGCGGCGAGAAAATCGTCGTGCGGCTGTTCGATCCGCGCGACCGGCGGTTTGACCTGAATACACTCGGTTTCGACGATGCCACCCGGCAGGGGCTTTTTCGCCTGCTCAAACGGACGAGCGGCCTGCTGCTGTTCACCGGCCCCACCGGTTCGGGCAAGACGAGCACGATGTATTCGGCGCTTTGTTACATCATGCAACGCGACGGCATCTGCATGAGCATCAGCACAGTGGAAGACCCGGTGGAGTTCAATCTGCCGATGGTCAGCCAGACGCAGGTTCATCCCGCGCAGGAATTCACCTACGCCCTGGCGCTGAAAAGCATCCTGCGGCAGGACCCGCAGGTGGTCATGGTGGGCGAAATTCGCGACTCGGAGACAGCGGCCATCGCCGTGCAGGCCGGGCTGACCGGGCATCTGGTCATCAGCACCATTCACTCCGGCACCTCGGCGGGCGCGTTCACCCGGCTCATCAACATGGAAATCGAGCCGTTCATGCTGGCGTCGAGCGTGCTGGGCGTGATGGGCTTGCGGCTGGTGCGGCGCAACTGCCCGAAATGTATGCAGCCCTACGAACCGGAACCGAGCCAGTTGAAAGTGGTGCCGGAAGAATTGATGCCTGAAGCTCAGTTCCGCAAAGGTCCGGGTTGCGAACACTGCAACAACACCGGTTTTTCCGGGCGCCTGCCGGTGACGGAATTATTGGCGGTCACCGAACCTTTTCGTGAGGCGGTGCTGAAACGGCAGCAGACCTCCGCGCTGGAACAGGTGGCCATCCAGCAGGGCATGCGCACGCTGTGGCAAAACGGCCTGCAACGCGTTGTCACCGGCGAAACCACGCTGGAAGAAATCATCCGCGTGGTGGCGGCGGATTTGATTTAACTCCATTTTAGAGTGGAGCTTTCCCAACCGGTTGTGTTGTGACGAAGGTCAATTTTCACTGAAGGCACTGACAGGGTTGGAAAAAACGTGGCCAGTTTGGGCGAGTTCTTCTTTGATTCCCAGTGAAACCTGCCATTATCCTGGCATTAAATCGTTGAACTAGTCCAAACCGAACCAACAACCATGGCTGACGGTAAAAGGTCAAAATACAACAATCTTTGGTTATTGCTGATATTACTGTTGGGGCTTGGTTTGCGGACCGCCGGGTTAAAATGGGGACAGGCGTTTTGCTATGCCTCGCAGGTCGATTGCCTGTATGCCTACGGGGTGGCGGTAAACTACGCCCATGGTGAACCGCGTGCGCAATATATTGGCCAGCCCAATTTCAATGATCATTCCAAACTTCCTGGACCGTTATGGGCAATGTTTTGTGCCGCCGGCCTGCATCTTTGTGGGTCGATTGACGGAGTAGTCTGGGTGATCATTTTGTTGAACACGGTCGCCATTTATCTGACGTATTTGCTGGCGGCTCGAACGGTTGGATTTCCCGCAGCCCTGTGGGCGGCTTTACTGATGGCCACTTCACCCGAAGCGGTTGAATTCTCCGTTGTTGTTTTCAATCCGGTGGTCATGTCTTTTTTGGGGACGTGCCTGTTCCTCGCATTGTGGCGGGTGGTGCAGCAGGATCGTTCGCGGGCCGCATTTTGGCTGTTATTCCTCCCGCTGATGATGCTGCAATTTCACATGTCCGGGCTGATGCTGATCCCGGCGATAATCCTGGTGCTTTGGTTGAAGCCGGCACGATTGAATGTTGCATGGCTGGTCGGCGGCATCATCGCCGGATTGACCCTTTATCTGCCGTATGTTTTTGGGGAAATGGCGCACGGCTGGGAGAATACCCGCGGTATGATTTTCGGCAGCCGGGGCGGCTATCATCTGGGCGTGTTGCATGTTTTCTCCTCGCCGCTGAGTTTCCTGGTTAATTATTGGGGATCACGGTGGACTTTCAGTCCCACTGAATATCAAGAGATTGGGCGGGCCTGCTTCGGCAGTTTCGCCTTGTTGGTGGTTTTGAATGTGGTCTCGGCAATCGTGGCTGGGCTGCTGGTCATCGGAGCCTTCGGGGAAGCCAGAAATGCTCTGCGCGGTTTCTGGTGTTCGGCACGCGCGACTTTTGCTCGGTCACCGGGAATGGTCTTCCTGATAATCAGTTTTGTCGTTCCGCTGATGAGCAACCTGGTCAATGGGAATATTTTTCACGCCCGATATTGTCTCGTAGAGATCGCACCTATTTTTTCCCTAACAGCGGTGTCGGTCGTTCGATGGCTGTCCAGGCAGAGAATCCGGCAAATTTTCCTGCCCCTGCTCTTGGCAACACTTGGCGTAAATGTCTGGCTGGTTTTGACGATCTTCCGGTTCCAGGGAAGATGCATTGAACAAGGAGCGCTGTTTGTCCCAAGTTTTCACAATCTCGAAACCGTTTACCAATCCCTGAAAGCTCATGCCCATAAAAACCAGCCGATTCGAGTGGAATACGATAAGTTCCAAGAAGACAAGTATATGCGGGCGATGGCGATCACAAGCCACTGGGCCAGTTCTTACCCCTACCAGATTAGTGTATATGTTGCCATCCGTGAATGTGAAAATGCCCCGCCTTCGACGATGCCGTCAGTCGTGTTGAGCTACGAAATGTTCTCGGCCGAACAGGTCAACCTTGATAATCCAGCCGTCGCCTACCGTAAACACGGCCTTGCTCTGGTCGCTGTCCCAGCCAGGCAGTGAAAGACGGTCATCTCAGGACGATGGATATTGAAAACGGTTTAATCGTCCGTCCATCAGCACGAGGTTCCGCAAGCTTTCAAACTCCTGCCGGCGCCAGTTTTCTTCCAAGCCGGGATGAACAACCAGGATGCCATTTGGCTTATGCAGGCCATCGGCAAATTTTGGCAGATAGCCGGGGTATCTGCGCCACTGTTTGAAATCATAAATGCCGGTGAAACCTTCATTGGTCGGCACCTTCGCCGCGCGCAAGGCGCTTTGCATCCGCCTGCCGAATTCACCAATAATGGCCGCTTTTATCCAGGGCAGTTTTTGGCGGCGGATGGCGCCGATTGAAATCCGCGTATTGCGTACATACGGGCGGTGTTCCGGCGGCAGGCTCCGCACAAAATCCGCCAAGACTGCGCGGACGCCGGGCAATTGATGCGCGTGCAGATGCCCGTCGATATGACTCGGGGAGCGTCCGCATTCCGCTACGAAGAGTTCATATTGAACTGAGATCTGCCGAAAAATGTCCTGCGGGTTGATTCTTCCGAGCATGGCACGCTGGAACAACGATTTAAATTTGGGAAGTTTGTCTGCTGTCAGGGGAAGCGCCAACGGCAACCCCTCGTCAGTCAGGCAAAGATGCAGGCCGATGTCCACCTTTGCCTGGTGCGCGAGGAGCCCGCTCAACACTTTGGGATCGCATCGTTTGAACAACACCATGCAGGAAACCGCGCTCAATTTGCCGAGAGCGCAAAGTTCGAGAATCGCCCGGTCAATGTCTTCGCGCAGGCCAAAATCATCGGCGCATATAATCATTAAATTAAATTGTGTCCGGTTGGAGTGCCGGTGTGGTTCACAGCTTGTTCGGAATGTTAGTTGCTTTTGTCAAGCGGACAATGTTTTATCCTGACGTGACCAACACCTGCTTGTTCGTCATCAATGGTCTTGGCCTTGGCAACAGCACCCGGTGTCACGCAGTCATCGAACGACTGGCTGCGGCCGGGTGCCGTGTTCACGTGCTGACATCCGGAAATGGCCTGGCTTATTTTGAGGGCAAAAAATGCATCGAATCCCTCCACCCGATGGCATCATTCTTTTATTCCGAGTCTGGCGGCCGCATCAGCGGGTGGGCCACACTCAAGTCCGCCGGCACCCTGGCCAAACTGGTCAAAGCCAAGCGCAAGTCTTTGGCCCAATTGCTTGATAAACTAAATCCTGATGTCGCGGTGATTGATTCCGAATACGCCATCTCCCCGCTCCGTCACCGCCGCATTCCCATCATCGCCATCAACAATTCGGAGGTGGTGGTTACCGAGTTTCTCAAGCGCCGCCGCCAGGCGAAGGGAGTCAGAAGCCACTTTTGGCTGGTTGAGTTTTCCGACTATTTGTTCCACCGGCATTATTGCGATCTGGTGTTGAGTCCCTTTCCTGTTCGCACGCCGACCCGTCATCCCAAATTCCGTCGTATCGGCCTGATCGTCCGCCCCGCCGTCAAGGAGCTGGCGGCGGCCGCTTCACCCCAAGACGCTTTGACTCCCCGCCAGCTCCGCAGAGTCGTTTTCATGTTGAGCGGCTCAGTGCATGCCACCCAGGTTAATTTCAATGGTCGCCAATTCCCCTTCGCCGTTGAAGTTGTCGGACGGGCGGGTGAATCGCACGGCAACGTCACGTTTCATGGCCGCCAGATGAACAATACCGCGTTACTCGCCGGCGCTGACGCCCTGGTCATCAACGGCGGTTATTCCGCACTCTCGGAATGCTTTGCCTTTCGCAAACCCACCTTTGTCCTGCCCGTGCCCGGCCACGCCGAGCAATTCATCAATGCCAGCCTCGCGTCCGATCTCGGTCTGGGCTTTAGCGTCACGGAGCAGGATGTGTTGGATCGCCTTCTGGAAATGACCCGGCGGGATTGCTGGATCGGGCGCAAACCGATGCCGCCGGCTTTTGAAATAAATGGCGATATGGAAGCGTCCGAGGCCATTCTTGCCTATGCGTCCACACGCCGGAAGAACACAACCGTGTTGAGACCAGTCACGCTCTCACAACCTAACTCTTAAGAATACCATCACTGCTTGCAGGATGATGTCTGTCTAGTCAGCAACCCGCAGGCCGGCACTTGACCCCATTTTGACTCAACACGGCCGGTTGGCCGCCTTTCATAAAAGGGCAACAAACAGGTTGAGCAGGGAAACCGGCCCGCTGAATCTGCCGCTTGCCAAGCGCCCGTGCGTTTTGTTCTAATCTGCCCGTGCTCAACCAACAGACACTCAATCGTCCCGCCAGCTTTTCCGGCATCGGCCTGCACAGCGGCAACCGGGTGAACATGACCATCCTGCCCGCGCCCGCCAACGGCGGCGTACGGTTCCGCCGCGTGGACCTCGAAGGCAAGCCGGAAATCGAGGCGCGCGTGGAAAATGTCAGCGAAACCAACCGTTCCACGACGCTGGCCAAGGGCAATGTGAAAATTCACACCGTCGAGCACGTGCTCGCGGCACTGGCGGGTTATGGCATTGACAATGCGATTGTCGAACTGGACGCCAGCGAGCCGCCGATCGCCGACGGCAGCTCGCGCGAGTTTTGCAAAATCATCCAGTCGGCCGGCCTCGCGCCGCAGGCGGAAAAGCGCGAGCCGTTCACGCCCGCCGAGCCGATTGAACTACAGATGGGCGAGACGATGATGACGCTGTTTCCCGACGACGGATTCAAAATCAGTTGCACCAGCGCGGACAAAAAAGGGCGGTTCACGCAATTTTACAGCACGGAAGTCACACCCAAAACCTGGGAAAAGGAACTGGCCCATGCGCGCACGTTTTGTTTTTACGAGGAAATCGAGTTCCTGATTAAAAACGGCCTCATCAAGGGCGGCGGCCTGGAAAATGCCATCGTGATCCGCGATGACGCGGTGCTCACCACCGAGCCGCTGCGGTATCCCGAGGAGTTCGTACGGCACAAGATGCTCGACATCGTCGGTGATCTGTCGCTGCTTGGACGGCCGATTCGCGGACACTTGATTGCCATCAAACCGAGCCACGCGGCGAACTGCGAGATGGTCCGGCAGATCGTCACCCAGATGAACAAGCCGTTGCGCAGCGCGCAGGCTTTCGGCCCGCCGCCGGCCCCCGCGCCAAAGACCGGCGACGAGAACAAGAACGCCATCATGGAAACCATGGCGCAGGGCGGCGTGCTGGACACCACCCAGATCATGCAAATTCTTCCGCATCGCTATCCGTTCTTGATGTTGGATCGCGTGGCGAAAATTGAAGGCAACCACCTCACCGCCGTCAAAAACATCACCATGAACGAACCCTATTTCCAAGGACATTTTCCCGGACATCCGGTCATGCCGGGTGTGCTGCAACTGGAGGCCGTCGCGCAGGCCGCCGGGATTCTCATGCTGCGCCAGGCGGCCAACCTTGGCCAGCTCGCCTATTTCATGGCGGCGGAGAACGTGAAATGGCGCAAACCGGTGCTGCCCGGCGACGTGCTGTTCATCGAGGTGGAGCTGACCAAGTCGCGCGGCAAGATCGGCAAGGCCCGGGGCGTTTGCAAGGTCCGCGACGAAGTCGTCAGTGAAGCCGATGTCACGTTCATCCTGCTCAACGCATGATTCATCCCACCGCCATTGTTCATCCCAAGGCGCAGCTCGGTTCCGGTTGTGAAATCGGCCCGTACTGCGTCATCGGCGAAAACGTGGCGCTCGGCGACGGCTGCAAACTGCACTCGCACATCGTCATTGACGGCCACACGAAACTGGGCCGGGAGAACGAAATTTTCCCGTTCGCCAGCCTCGGGTTGAAAACCCAGGACTTGAAGTGGAAGGGCGGCATCACCCGCACGGAAATCGGCGACGGCAACACGTTCCGCGAATACGTCACCATTCACAGCGCAACCGACGACGGCGAAGTCACACGCGTCGGTTCGCACAACACCATCCTCGCCTATTGTCACATTGCGCACAACTGCACGCTGGGCGACCGCATCATCATGTCCAACGTCGCGACGCTGGCGGGCCACGTAACCGTCGAGGACCATGCGGTGGTGGGCGGACTGGCGGCGGTGCATCAATTTTGCCGCATCGGGAAAATGTCCATGATCGGCGGCTGCTCAAAAATCGTGCAGGACGTGCCGCCGTTCATGATCGTGGACGGCAATCCCGGCGAGACGCGCACCATCAACAAGGTCGGCCTCGAACGCCACGGTGTTTCCGAGGAGGCGCAGAACGCGCTGCGCCACGCCTACAAAATTCTGTTCCGCGAAGGACTCACGATTCCCAACGCCCTGGTGAAAATTGAATCGGATTTGCAGAAACTTCCGGAAGTCCTGCATCTGCTCCACTTCGTCCGCACCAGCGAGCGCGGCATCAGCAAGTAAGCCGCCCACACTAGTTCAACCCACGCAAGCAGTCTTCGGAAAGCTGCTGTGGCACGATACGCCCTGCCAAATCCAAAGCCCGCCTCGAACAAATGGACAATCAAGCCTTGGAAGGATACTTTAATCCAGTATGGAATCGTTGAACCGGCAAATGATCAGCCGGGTGGCGGCGTGGAAGTGATTTTCACGAGCGGCACAGACCCCGCAACAGTGACCGGGCCGGAAAAGATTCCCGACGAGTGAACATGAGAGTCAAACTCGAAAAACGCTGGATCAAAAGGCTGCTCCAACTGCCGGAGTCCGGCATGGGTTATCAACGCGTGGACTTGCGGCTGGCGGACGGGCGTGAACTCAAAAACGTGCTCGCCTTCAATGCCGAGGAAGTCGAACTCCCGGATGAATGTGCCAACGCCAAAATTTCGGACGTTCAACTGCGAACGGCTTGAATAGCATGCTTAAATTTGCCGATACTTTTCTTCAATGGCGGAACATCTCATTTGCCCGGAGTATCCAAACAATTTTAGGAGCAAAATGTTAATTAATCCTGCGATTCGAGATTCGTCCTCCAAGATTTTTTTCCATTTATCGTCAGACCGCATTGCGCGTGATTTGTAGTGAAAGAGATCGTTTCGCGCGTTTTTCCAAATTTCAAAAATGGTTTCTATTTCATCCGACCACACCAAGTCGAGGCTTTCAAAGACAGCTTGTGACATTGCTCTTATCTCAAATGGGTGGGCATCGCTCACCATTTTGTGCAGGCGTTCGTATCCTTCACCTTTTGTGGAAATTTGTTGGCCAATTTGCTCACATACTTCTGCCTTTGCTTTTTGGAATAATTCTTTCGTCTTAATCATTTTTTCCGTTTTCGGCAACTTTCGTTCTCTGAAAAGTATCTGAACCAAATTCTCGAACAATGCACACATAGCAATGGTGGTAATTTCGGAATGAACCCTATAATCTGCCTCTCTAAACAAAAACAGGATGTTTGAGATTTCTTTACTTAAATTGGAATTTGTTTCAAAAAACGCCGCAACTTTTTTAACTGTGTCCGGGTAATTCCACTGCGCTTTTCCGATCTCAATAGACCAAGCGGTATGTGATGTTTTTGCCAACCGACTTGCAGCCGTGATTTGATCGGTGATTTTTCGACCGGCACGCCAGTATTCGATTCGATAGGGCCACGCATTTGTGCCATGAATGAATGCAAGAGCATTCATAAATGCATAATATTGCAAGTCCGCGTCGCTGTCAAATCTGCGCACCGTCGCGTTGGCGCACTCACAAACTTCAAGCATAGCGCGAACGCAGGTTCCACTCGTTCAACAAATCACGCGGGATTTCCGACAGAAATCGGGACGGCTGTTGCATCGTGTCGCCACCAGATTTGCTGAAGCTGGCGCGCTCCAGCGGGTAGCTGAGGTAAAGCTCGTTCTTCGCACGCGTGATGGCCACGTAAAACAGCCGCCGCTCCTCCTCCTCGCCTTCTTCGGTCTCCATCGAGCGCGCGGACGGAAACAAGCCGTCGCAGAGCATGATGACGAACACCACATCGAACTCCAAACCCTTCGCCTGGTGAATCGTCGAGAGCCGGATTCGGTCGGCGTCGCGATTCGCGGTATTGCCATCCTCAGCCTCGACGTTGGTGAGCAGCGCGAGTTGCGTCAGGAATTCCTCGACCGAACCGAATTGATAGGCAAACACGGCGAGTTGTTCGAGGTCCTCCAGCCGGTTGCGGTAATTGGCGAAGTTTTCCTTGAGATAATCGTCGTAGCCCGCGTCCATCACAATGCGCAGCATTTTCGACGCGCTCTTGCGGGTGGCTTCGTCTTCAAGTTGAGAAATGGTCTCGACGAATTGCTTCCAGGCGGTGACGGCCTTTGCCGGGACGGTCTTTGCGCATGCTTGGAGGGCTGACCCAATGCAGATTGTGGATTGCGGATTGCGGATTGAATTGCCCTCGCCGCTCGGCGGCTGGTTTTCCATCTTCGCTGAAAAGACCTTCCAGATTTTATCCGCTCCTTTCGCGCCGATCCCCGGCAACAACAACGCGATTCGCTTGAAGGCAAGCTCGTCGCGCGGATTGGCGACCAGCTTGAGATAAGCGGTGGCGTCTTTAATGTGCGCCTGCTCGAAAAACCGGATGCCGCTGGTGATGGAAAACGGGATGTTCCGCTTCGTCAACTCAAGCTGCAATTCCAGCGCGTGAAAATGGGAGCGGTAAAGCACTGCCACCTGGTTCAGGTCCACGCCTTCCTCGGGCAGTTCCGTCACGCGCTGTGCGATGAACGCGGCCTGCTGCGCGGCGCCGGTGCAGGCAACGAGCGCGGGCTTGAGACCTGTTTTGCGCGCCGGCGCAAGCTGCTTGGTGAATTGTTCGGTGTTGGCGGCAATGGCGGCATTGGCCACCTTGAGGATTTCCGGCGTGCTGCGGTAATTCGTTTCGATCTTGAAAACTTTCGCCTCGGGATAACGTTTCGGAAACTGGAAGATGTTCAGGAAATTCGCGCCGCGCCAGGCATAAATGCTCTGCGCGTCGTCGCCCACGACCATGACGTTGTGATGCCGCCCGGCGAGCAGATCAATCAGGTCGCTCTGAAGCCGATTCGTGTCCTGGTATTCGTCCACAAGGATGAACTGGAACCGGCGCTGGTAGTGTTCGCACACGTCCGCATGCTCCTGCAACAGCCTGAGCCAGAGCGCGAGCAGATCGTCGAAATCCATCGCGTTGGTCGCGCGTTTGCGGGCGGTGTAACGCTTCTGCACGTCGGCGACCTGCCGGGTGATTTGCTCGAAATACTCGAATTGCTCCTTAAGCATTTCCGCGGTGCTCTTGTGCGTGTTGACCGACAGCGAAAATATTTCGCAAAGCACATCGGGCTTGGGGAAATGCGTACCCTTGGTCTCAATGCCGGCCTCGGCGATACAGGACTTGATCAAATCCTTCGCATCGTCACGGTCGAGAATCGTGAAATCGCGCTGGTAACCCAGCAAATCGGCGTGCTGGCGCAAAATCCGCGCGCCGATGGAATGGAACGTGCCGCCCCATAGTGACGGCATTTGCCGTCCGAGCAGATCGGCCACGCGTCGCATCATTTCGCCAGCGGCCTTGTTCGTGAACGTGAGCAGCAAAATTCTTTCCGGCGGGATTCCCTGCTCCAGCAGATACGCGACGCGATAGGTGAGCGTGCGCGTCTTGCCGGAACCGGCACCAGCGATGACGAGCGCCGGACCGGGCGGCGCGGTGACAGCGGCGAGCTGTTGCGGATTCAGTTCGCGCGCGTAATCAATTTGCAGATTGATTTCGGAACGGAACGGTTCAAGCACGTAATCGCGCGACATGGCGCTGAATTGAAAGGGCAAATGGCAGCGGGTGAAAGATAAATTTCAGTTTTTCGTCCGGCCGCGCTTGTCCTGCCAGTCGAGAACCAGCAACGTCAACAAGACAAGGGACGTGATGCCGGTGCATACCGGCGCCAGCAAACGGTCCAGCGGGAGTGAGCCTCGCATCGGCAGCCGGAGCTGCGCCGAGAGAATATCCACGCTGCCGGGAAAAGAAGTTTTAGCGATGACATTGCCATTCCCGGAAACAGCTTGCGAAATGCCGGAACTGGCCAGGCGGAAAATGGGAATGTCGTATTCCGCCGCGCGCACGGGCGCGACCCGCGCGTGAAGCTCGTGCTGGTGCCGGCCCCACTCTTCAACATCCATCGTCGGCACGATAAGCAGTTGCGCGCCCTGTTCCACCAACCGGTCGGTAACGCGGGTGTAACTCAGATCGTAGCAGATGCAGATGCCGATTTTGCCCCAGGGCGAATTCCAGACCTCCTGTTTGGGCGCGGGAAGGCCGTCCTTGAAAAACTGGATCGGCACGCTCTTGGCCTGACGGAAAACAATTTCGCCGTTCGTGCCAACCACGAAGGCGGTGTTGTAATAATCGTTGGTGCCCGCCGGGTCCTTGCCGCCGACCACCAGAAAGCGCGCGTGTTCGCGGCACCAGTTTTTCAATGAATCCGGCACCGGGCCGTCGAGGGTGTATTCGCTCAACACAAAAATCTGCGCGTCGGGATATTTACCAAGGGCCTTGTCGAGGGCCTTGGGCAAAACGTTCGGCGAAGGGAATTCCATCTGGATGCCGGCGATGGAGAGAGGATGAAAAGGCCTTTCATATCTAACAGCAGCATCGAACTGAAGAACGAATGCCAAACCAATCAGTAAAAGCAACAGCATCACAAGCCACACAATTAAAACTCGCTTGAGCAAGTGTCGGTTGATAAATACGGCAATGATGGCGAACATCAAAAAACCGACGCCATACATTCCAAATCTATCAAACGGATTGTATCTGAAATTGGACAGGGCATACCCGACATTCAGCCACGAGAATTTCAGGTGGTAAAGTTCGCTGCGGAAATACTCCAAGCCAGTCCAGATAATCGGAATCAGCCACAGGGCTTTCGCTTTTCCCCAGCGCCGGATGCAGCCACAGACAATCGCCGCGAACAGTCCGACCCAAAACGCCAGCACCAGCCAGAGTGCAATTGCGGCAGCGTTGAAGATGCGCCAAAAGAAAAACAATTGCGGCGCGCAGCAAAGAAATGCCGTCGCCAGCCCGAAATAAAACGCGCGGCGGACGGTCGGCTGGTCGGTGAGCCGGACGAGGCCCAAGGCATAGCCGAAAATCAACAAGCCGGCGGCGGGAAACTTGATGGAGGTGTAGGCCGTGTGAAAGCACGCCACAGCCAGCACCAGCCACAGAAAAGATTTTCCCCAGCCCAGTGGTTTCGCCAATGGATTCTGAATGTTCATCGTGCCTAGTGAATTGACCTGTTCATTTAAACCGTTCGATAAACATACGCCATGCAAAAACAACGGTCGTATTTCCCGGAGCGCAATCGGGCACTGCGGCGGAACGCCGCATTCATGCGGCAGCAAGCCCCCACAATTTAACATCCTGCCGGATAAATCCGGCGTTCCTGCCGAAACGATGCGCTGGATTTTTACAGTATCAAGATAGACACGCTATTCCCTGAATACTGTTTTCCTCATTGAATTTTTGCGGTGTTCCCCTACCCTTTCTGCATGGAACAGTCGCAGTTTGCGCAGTATATCGCGGTGCTGATGCTGCTCGGCCTGGCCATCGCCGCGCCGTTCGGGATGATTCTGGTGTCCATGCTGGTCGGCCAACGCGGGAAACGCAGCCGGACCAAGGACACCGCCTACGAGTGCGGCATGATTCCGGTTGGCGAAGGCAACCCGCGGATGTCGGTCAAGTTCCATCTCGTGGCGATGCTGTTCATCCTGTTCGACATCGAGGTCGTGTTCCTTTTTCCGTGGGCGGTCGTTTACAAGGACATGCTCAAGGATCCGGCCACGCGGAATTTGATCCTCGGCTCCATGATTTCCTTCCTCGGGATTTTGTTCGCCGGATATATTTACGCCGTGAAGAAAAAGGCGTTTGACTGGAAAAGTTGAGTTGGAGTTCAAGCTTCAGCTTGTCCGGGTGGATGACCGGGCTGGATGAAATTTGTGTTTTACGCCCGCCCTCAACCTGACCTTCTCCCCCAGGAGAAGGAAAAGCCGCTGGCCGGTTTGTTTTTTACGGTTGATCGTTCGGCAAATCCAGTCGCACGAATTTCCAAGCAGCCAGCGAACAATTCTCCTTGCCCATGAACCGTACGCGTAAGCCGTTGAAAATCAACAGAGGTGCTTTTTGTCGGTTCAAGGGTGCAATGCGCTTATTTGTTCGGGGGATTCTCTCCTCGGAGGAGAGGGCCGGCGTGAGGTCGGATGTGAACTATTTTAAATCCGAATTCCGCAGGGGAAACGGGCAGACGGGCCACGCCCGCAAACGGGACGAACTTGTCGCGCCGCAGCACTGCGAAGGCGGAGGGGAACGTTTTTCCTGAATTCATGGAATGAACGACCAGGGGAAAAGCGGCGGTGAACGCGCCGCAGTCCAAACTCTTCGCGCGATGCGAAGATACCCGGTAATCGCGCCAGCGTCTGGAGATGACACGACCATGTGGAGCGGAAGTTGCGGAGCGTGATTCAGAATCATCGGCAGGTGGGCTATCTCTTCCTCGGCAGCCGCAAACATCTGATTCAAAAGATGGTGTTGGACCGCAATCGCCCTTTGTATCGGGCGGGCGGCCACTATCCGCTCGGACCGATTGCCGAGAAACATTGGCAGCCGTTCATCCGCCAGCGCTTTGCGGATGCGGACAAGGGCATTGATCAAGGACACATCCACGAGGTATGCGAACTGACCCAGGGACACCCGTTTTACACTCAGCACCTGTGTCACGTGCTCTGGGAGTTGTGTGAGCTTAAGGCCGGGGTGAACGGAGAAATGCTCCGGGCAGCGGTGAAGGTGTTGTTGGACCGGGAAAGCTACGCCTATACCACGTTGTGGGAATCACTGACCCTTTCCCAGAAGCGGTTCTTGAAGGGGCTGGCGGCGGAGGCATCCGGAGTGAAGGTCTTTGCCGGCGAATTTGTTAGCTGTCACGGTCTGAGTTCCGCCTCCAATGCCCAACGCGCTGTTCAGGCCCTGCTGGCGAAGGACATTATTGATCGGGACAACGGCTCGTTTCTGATCACGGACCGGTTTTTCCGGTTGTGGATTCAGTCGGCGCAGGCGGCATGAGGCATCGGGCATCTGAGGATGAAAAACTGGATGCGGGCCAAGTGCGGCGAATCATCGCCGCTCCAGTGACCTTTAGCCTTCAGCATTCAGCCTTTGTTATTTGGCCTTTCTTCCAACGTGCCGCGACGTGGAATTCTGATCTGAATCCATCCCTCAACCCTCAACTCTCAACTAACAACCGTTTTCTGTTTGCCTAAAATCCGGTGCGGTTTATTACGATGGTGACGAATCCGCTTGGGCTGGGGATCGAACTGGGAACTGACAAAAAGGCCAAATTCTAAAGGCTAAAGTTTGCACCAATGAAGGAAAAGACAACCAAACTGGCTGTTTTTGAAGGAAAACGGATCCGGAAAATTCTCCACGAGGGTGAATGGTGGTTCTCCATCATTGATGTCATCGAGACCTTGGTGGGCGGCGACCGGCCCCGCAAATACTGGAACGACCTCAAAAAAAGCTGCTATAGGAAGGCTATGAGCAGTTGTCCGAAAAAATCGGACGACTGAAAATGATGTCCACCGACGGTAAGTTTTATGCCACTGACTGCGCCAACACCGAGACGATGTTTCGCATCATCCAGTCCATCCCGTCGCCCAAAGTCGAGTCGAGCCGCTCAAGCGCTGGCTGGCCCGGGTGGGCAAGGAGCGGATTGACGAGATCGAAAACCCCGAGCTGGCTATGGCCAGGATGCAGGAACTCTACGAAAAGAAGGGCTACCCCAAGGAGTGGATTGACAAGCGGCTGCGAGGCATCGCGGTGCGGCAGGATTTGACCGATGAATGGAAGAACCGGGGCGCCCGAACCACTTTGGAATACGCCATCCTCACCAACCTCATCCATCAGGAATGGAGCGGCGTCAGCGTCAATGCCCACAAGGTTTTGAAAGGGCTTAAAACCGAGAACCTCCGCGACCATATGAGCGAGGCCGAACTCATCTTCACCGCGCCTGCCCCGTTAGATAACCGACTCAACTAATGTTTTTTACGTTTTCATCTTGCAGAGCTTGAAGAATGGCGGCTTCTACACCGGATATTCGGATGACTTGAAGCGTCGGTTTGCTGAACACGGCAACGGTGCCGTCATTTCAACCAGGAACCGGTTGCCTATGAAGCTGGTCTATTACGAGGCATCGTGTAATCAACAAGACGCGCTCCATCGGGAGAAATATCTCAAGACTGCCTGGGGCAAGCGTTATATCAAAACTCGATTACGAAATCATCTAATGGGGCAAGCCGAACTTTCCACCCGCCAGATTGCCGAGACCATTGCCGCCACCGGCATGGCCGAAAACCAGACCGCCGCCAGGACCGGCGGGAAGATTGTCAGACGCGCCCGGTTGGAACTCGAAGCCCAGACCAGCAAACGCGTCGTGACCGGCGAAAACTACCTGCCGCCGGGCAATGCCAAAAAGATCCGGGAGACGAACGTTGAATGAAACCACCACCGCATAAGACGACCCCTATCCATCGAAGCCTCGGCGGCGGCGGGAGCCTTCCCCTGTCGCGTCGCAGTGAAAAGAAGACGGATTGCCACGCCGTAGCCGGGCGAAGGCGGGAGCCTTTCTTGTCGCGGTGGAGTGTAACGAAGACGGAAGTCAGACGAAGACGGGCCTGTCGCGCCGTAGTCGGACGAAAGCGGGAGCTTTCGCCTCCGTGGCGGAAATCATCGGCAAATTCGGCGTCTCAGACCAACTCCGCAATGGCGTGCCGCAGCTTCCCGAGCCAGAAATGTCATTTCCCCAGGACCGCCTCTTTCCTTGTCGCGACAAAATATGATACGATCGTGGATTATATTGTCGCGACTGAAATATCACAATTCCAGCACTTAACCCCTCGGCCGACGAAAACACGGGTTGACAAGGGTGGGAAATCCCACCATAGTAGAGCCATGCCAACAACGACTCTTGAACGGCCCAGGCAGAAACACCGCCTGACGGTTCTGGAAGATTATGACGTCGCCGCTGACGCGAAAAAGCGAATCAGCTTGCGCCGGGCCAGGGCGAAATATTTCCACGTCAAAGCACTATCGAACGGCTGCTATCTGCTGGAGCCGCGCGTGCTGGTGTCGCCCCGGGCTATTTCCGCCCGTTCCCTGAAAATGCTGGACCAGTCGGTGGCCAATTTGAAGAAGGGGCTGGCTTCGGCG
>Ga0182027_10006847_pt1 | contig 16969 bp, 15 predicted proteins | sample 712E1DmetaG_FD_121300 | JGI IMG/M metagenome (GOLD analysis project Ga0182027, IMG submission 121300) | Permafrost microbial communities from Stordalen Mire, Sweden - 712E1D metaG (Illumina Assembly) | ecosystem: Environmental > Terrestrial > Soil > Wetlands > Permafrost | place: Sweden... | reverse complement strand
GCAAATCCTCAAGGCTTTGTAACAGGGCACGACTTTAGTCGGGCCGCAAATGCCGCAAAATCAACGTGGGCTTCAGCCCCTGCAAAACTCGTCTTCGCCCAAAAATCAAAATCAACCCTTTTTCCGCAGCCTGTTCAGGCCCGGACTCGGGAAATTCCACGCGGCATCCGGCGCACGAGCCCCAAAAACGGCCCTATTCGGGGCTAAGAAGGGCTGGACCCCCCTCCCCCTCCCCGTCAATTGCCCTGATTATGGTGCACATGAATTATTAACTACATCAATATCAATAATATACAAAGGCGCAACCAGTAACCAACTAGTAACCGCGCCTGCGAAAAACAACGGTTTTTCGTCGATTTCTTGAGCCTGATCACCCCTTTTTGCCCCAAGAAACCCGGTTTCTCAGACTCCGCGTTATTTCCTCGTCTGTCCCCACCGCGCCACGCTGAACTGCGCCCCAGCAAACAAAATCAGCCCCGACGTATAAGCCCAGAACAGCAACCCGACCGAAACAAAAAATGGCCCATACAGCGCCTTCAGGTCCAGGTGCGGCAGCAGGGCCACATACAGATAGCGCGCCACCAACCAGATGATGCCGGTGTAGATCGATGTGTTCAGAACCGACCGCCAGGGAACCTTGCGATTGGGCAACAGCCAGTAAATCGAGAAGAAAAACAGGATCGAAGCCACGCCCGTGCTTGCCGCCAGCAAAACAGAGCTGATGCTCCGGTAGACGAAGTTGTCGATGTGGTGAAAGAACACCGCAGTTAGCACGTCGCGGGCAATCGCATTCAACGCAATGCTGCTCATGCCCAGCACCACCATCACGATCGCCAATCCAAAAGCCACCACTTGATTGGCCAGGTAGTTGCGGCTCTTCGCCACGCCCCACGCCTGGTTCAGCGCAACTTCCAGAGGCAGAAAAATCCCTGTGCAGGCAATCAGAATCATCAGCAGCGAAAAGAACTGCACGCCCTGGCGCGCCGACGCCGCATCCAGGCTGTTCGCCACCCAATCCTTGCTCGCAACCGTCGGCAGGTAGTAATTCACCATGTCGTCGATCACGTGCTTCATCGCATCCGAGTGAAACACCGACCTGGACAGCGTATACAGCAGCACGATGAACGGAATGAACGAGAGAATCGCATTCGCCGCCACGCTGAACGCGAACGTATGCACCTCGCTGTCCAGCAGGTAAGAGATCAGCGCCTTGCCGTCCCTGCGCCAGTGATACCATTTCGATTGCTGCGCTGGCTCCGCCACATCCGCCGTGCCCGCCTGCCCAACAACCGCCTCGCCCGTATTCAATACCTCAGCCAATTCGTACTCCTTGCCTCGTACTACTTGTCTCTATGAAACCTCTGCTCAAGTCGAAGTCCTCAAAGGGCACAGCGGGGAACAGGGGCACCCTCCGCGCCGGGCCGGGCCGGGTCCCATGCCGTAAACGCCGAAAATCAGTGAGGGGCTTTACAACCTACTGAAAAACGTCGCGTGCCCAAAATCTCAAGGCTTTGTAACAGGGCACGACTTCAGTCGTGCCGCGAACCCGGCAAAACCAACGTGGGCTTCAGCCCCTGCAAAACTCGCCCCTGCTACAAGCATAGCTTGCCGAGGCCGCTCAGCAGATGCGGGGCAACTGTTCGCCAATCTGGATGGGGATGACGCGGTTGGCGCCCATCGCGGTGCGGGCGACCAACATGCGCTTGTGTTCCGAGGTCACATGACCGATGCGGGCGGCATCGCGGCCAAGAGGATGGGCGCGCAGAATTGCGAGCACCGAGTCCGCGGCTTCGGGTGCAACGAAGAAGACTGCTTTGCCCTCGTTGGCGACATAGACCGGGTCCAGCCCAAGCAACTCACAGGCCGACTGTACATCAGGCCGCACCGGCAGGCTGGTCTCGTCGATCGCAATGCCGACGCCGGAGGAGTGCGCAATCTCATTGAGCGTGGAGGCAAGCCCCCCGCGCGTAGGGTCGCGCATGGCGTGAACCGCACCGCCCGCAGCGTCGAGCACCTCGGCAATGAGCCCGTTCAGCGCCGCGCAATCCGAGCGGATCTGGCTCTCGAACTCCAGGCCTTCGCGAACGCTCATGATGGCCATGCCGTGGTCACCGATAGTTCCCGAGACCAGCACCGCGTCGCCCGGCTGCGCGCGATGGGGCCCGACCTGAATGCCCGCGCGCACGAGGCCAATGCCCGCCGTCGAAATGTAGCAGCCGTCGCCATGCCCGCGTTCAACCACCTTCGTGTCGCCCGTGACGATTTTGACGCCGGCAGTGGCCGCAGCCTTGGCCATGGCGTCGACAATGGCGGCCAGTTGCGCCAAGGGGAATCCTTCTTCGAGGATGAACCCTGCGCTCAAAAACTGTGGAATGGCGCCGGAGACGGCTAAATCGTTGACCGTGCCGTTCACGGCCAGTTCGCCGATCGAGCCGCCCGGAAAGAACAGCGGCTGCACGACGAAGGAGTCCGTGCTCATGGCGATGCGGCCTGCGGACAGATCGAGCACGGCGGCGTCGCCCAGGTTTTCCAGCGCCGGGTTGCGAAAGGCGGGCAGAAAGAGGTGTTCGACGAGTTCGTTGCCGAGCTTTCCGCCGCCGCCATGGCCCATGACGATAGTGGGGTAGCCGACGAGAGGAAGAGGACAGGACCAGTTGGAGAAGTCGGGCGCGCCAGGCTTCGCTTGCTCAGACATGGGTAGCTCCGGTTAGGGCTGAGCCGGCGCTGGCCAGCTCCTCGGCCGAGAGGAAGCGACCGTAGTTATAGTATGCGGCGCAGGCGCCTTCGCTGGAAACCATCGTGGCCCCCAGCGGATGACGCGGCGTGCATTCTTTTCCGAATGCAGCGCACTCGGCGGGCTTGATGGCTCCGCGAAGCACGTCGCCGGCGCGGCACAGCGGCGACTCCTCGGTGTGAATCCCGGTGATGTGGAAGCGCAGTTCGGCGTCGAAGTCGCGGTAGGCTTTGCTGAGCCGCCAGCCGCTCTTCGGAATCACGCCAATACCTCGCCAGGCGCGGTCGGTGACTTCGAAGACTTCGGCAAGAAGCTGTTGCGCGGCGCGGTTGCCCTCGTAGGTCACAACGCGGCTATAGGCGTTTTCGACTTCATGGCGGCCTGCTTCCAACTGGATCACGGTCCGGCGAATGCCGTCCAGAAGATCGAGCGGCTCGAAGCCGGTGACGACCAGCGGGATCGAATATTTCTCCGCGAGCGGCGGATACTCCCAGTACCCCATCACGCTGCACACGTGGCCTGCCAGCAGGAATCCCTGCACCTTGTTTCCGGGCGACTGAAGAATAGCTTCAATGGCCGGCGGAACAAGAACATGCGAAACGAGAAGCGAAAAATTCGTCAGCCCGCGGCGCTTGGCCAGATGGACGCTCATCGCGTTGGCCGGAGCGGTGGTCTCAAAGCCGACGCCGAAGAAGACAACCTGCCGATCGGGGTTTTTAACGGCCAGTTCGACGGCGTCCAGGGGCGAGTAGACAACGCGAACGTCGCCGCCGGCGCCCTTCACCTGGAACAGATCGCCGTCCGTGCCGGGAACGCGCAGCATGTCGCCAAAGGAGCAGAAAATGACGCCAGGCTGGGCGGCAATGGCCAGGGCCTTGTCAATCAATTCAAGCGGCGTAACGCAGACCGGGCAACCCGGCCCGTGAATCATTTCAATGCCCGCCGGCAGCATCTGGTCGATTCCGTTTTTGATAATCGAGTGGGTCTGCCCGCCGCACACTTCCATGATCTTCCACGGGCGCGTCGCGACGGAGTGGATCTCGCGAGCCATGCGCTGGGCAACTTCGCCGTTGCGAAACTCGGTAAGGTACTTCATTTGCTGCTGCAACTGCGGACCGGGCCCCCCGGCGACGGGTCCTTGTCGTTGGGGTGGCAGTCGGGGCAAGGGTATTGCGGGGATTTGGCGGCGCGGGCGAACGCTTCTTCCTCGCTGGCCAGCTCTTCTTCGAGCATGCCTAGTTCGCGGAAGTCGCGCAGAGTCTGCTCGGCGGTTTCCTCATCGATCTTCGAGAGGGCAAAGCCAACGTGGACAATGGTATAGTCGCCGACCTGGACCTCGGGCACGTAGTCCAGACAGACATTCTTGACCACCCCCCCGAAATTCACTCGTCCCATGCGGATGAGGCCGTCGTTGGTGATCTCTTCGACTTTTCCTGGAATCGCTAAGCACATAGCAACTACCTTATACTCCCGCAGCGGCTATGTGTTTAGTGATTTAAATCACACGAACGAGGCAAATCGGCCCTCACAACACCAATCGCCGTACTCAGTCGGAGACCATCAGTTCGCCGGGCAGGATAGGCCGGGTGCGTGGAAGCAGTCCCCGCCAGGTTGCCAGCCCCATAAGCACAAGCGCGCCGACAAAGACGATGAGCTTGATCAGGCTCCCCGTTTGCGTGGAGGCGATGGCGGAGGGCAGTGCCTTCCACACGATGAGCAGAAGGGTTTGGGCAATGGTGACCGCCCACACGGAGCCGTAGAAATAGCGGCGCTCAATGCCTTCGCGCTTGGTGGAGGGTCCAACGCGGGGCAGCTTGCCCATGAGGCCGAGCAGGAGAATGAGAGCGCAGAGCGGCGAGTAGGCGTAGGTGTAAATCTGCTTCATCCGCCAGACGCCGGTGAAGGCGGCGATGGTGAGGCCAGCCAGGTTGAGCAGCGCGAAGTTCAGCACCGCGTTCCACGCAAAGGTGTAACAGACCTTGCGATAGAGGGGGTTGGGCTTGTCCTCGTCGAAGCGGAGAATGTACGGGCGCGTTTCCACACCGGGCAACTGCTCATGGTAGCCGGCAATGCCGGTTCCAATCAGTACCGCCGCCAACCAGGTAGCGTTGCCCCAGGAAAACCCGTGAGCAAACAGGCTGAAGGTGAGGGGGCCGGGAGCAAGAAAAAAGACCCAAATCCAGATCGGCAGGTGCGACATTCGATAGATCGTAGTGTTCCGTTGCCGGATCTTGCGCTCCTGGGCATACTCAATCTTTCCGCTGTACCGCATGGCCGTGAGTTTCTCAAAATGGACGGGAGCGCGTCAACCTCGACTCCTCGGGCCGGGCGGACAGGCAGGCATCGACCCTATAATTGGTGGGGAGCTGGATAGCTTTTAACAGGGTTTTCGGCTCGAAAAGTCCGATTTTTTGAGGAATCCATGGCCGCACTGCTTGAAGCAATCACCGTGAAGCGCAAAATGTACTTTGAGTTTGAGAACACACCGTATTACTGCATGGAAGCAGAGGTTTCCACGCCTACGGCTCGAGGCGGCCAGACGCTGGTGCGGCTGAAGATGCGCAACCTGCTGACCCGCGCGGTCTTCGACAAGACCTTCAAGGCCGGCGACCGCTTCAAGGAGCCGGACCTGGAAGAGGTCGAGGCCTCGTACCTCTATAGCGACGGAGACGGATCGTACTTTCTTGACCAGGTGACCTTCGATACGCTGCAGCTTTCGCCGGCCATGATGGGCGACGCACTGGAGTTCCTGGTGGAGGGCGCGATCATTCAACTGCACAAGTTCAACGGCAATCCGATCGGGCTCGAGTTGCCGGAAAAGGTAGAGCTGACAGTGAACTACACGGAGCCCGGCGCGCGCGGCGACACCAGCGGCAACGTGACCAAGCTGGCGCGGCTCGAGACGGGACTCGAAATCAAGGCTCCGCTCTACATCCAGGAGGGCGAAAAGGTGCGCGTATTCACCGAGACGAAGGAGTTTGCGGGCCGCGCCTGACCCGCTACTCCACCGTCACCGATTTCGCCAGATTCCTGGGTTGATCTACGTCGCAACCGCGACGCACGGCGATGTAGTAGGCCAGCAACTGCAGCGGCACCACTTCTATCAGCGGAGACAGCAGCTCGAAGGCCGGCGGAATGTGGATCACGTGCTCAACCAGGCCGCCGATCGTCGTGTCGCCCTCCGTGGCGATGGCGATCACGCGGCCACTGCGCGCGGTCACTTCCTGAATGTTCGACAGAGTCTTCTCATACCTCAGTTTTGACGCCGGGTCGGCCTCATCCCTCGTCACCAGAACGACCACCGGCAGGGTTTCGTCGATGAGGGCGTTGGGGCCGTGCTTCATCTCGCCAGCCGGATAGCCTTCGGCGTGGATGTAGGAAATCTCCTTGAGCTTGAGTGCGCCTTCCAGAGCAATCGGAAAATGGATGCCGCGGCCCAAGTAGAGAAAGTCGCGGGCTGTCGAGAAGCTGGCGGCAAGCTGCTCGCACTGCGGCGAGCAGGAGCGCAGCACTTCCTCAATCTTCGCGGGAATGCGGCTCAGTTCCTCCATCAGCGCGATGGAGCGCTCGGTGTCGATGCGCCCGCGCAGTTGGCCAAGCTTGAGAGCGAGCAGGAAGAGCGCGGTGAGCTGCGCCGTAAATGCCTTCGTTGAAGCTACGCCGATTTCAGGGCCAGCATGGGTGTAGATGGCGCCGTGAGCTTCGCGCGCAACCATGGCGTCGACGACGTTGCAGATGGCGACGGTCTTCGAGCCAAGAGAAATCATCTCGCGCTGGGCGGCCAGGGTGTCCGCGGTTTCGCCGGATTGCGTGATCAGCAGGCCCAGAGCGTTGCGGTCGGGGATGGGATTGCGGTAGCGGTACTCGCTGGCGTAGTCGACATCGACGGGCAGCCGCGCGAGGCGCTCGATCATGTACTTGCCGGCCTGGGCGGCGTGCCAACTGGTGCCGCAGGCGGCGATGTTGATGCTGGAGGCGGCAGCCAACTCCTCGTCGGGAATCTTCATCTCGCCGAGGTAGACCTTGCCGGAATCCAGCGAGACGCGGCCCAGCGTCGTGTCGCGAATGGCGCGGGGCTGCTCCCAAATTTCCTTGAGCATGAAGTGCTTGTAGCCGCCCTTTTCCGCCTGAATCGGGTCCCATTGGATGCGGGTGATGGCGCGTTCGATGGGGTTGCCGTGGAAGTCGGTAAGCTGAACGCCAGCCAGGGTCAGGATGGCCATGTCGCCGTCGGCGAGGAAGTAGATGTTGCGGGTGTGATTGAGGATGCCGGGAACGTCGGAGGCGACGAAGAACTCGCCCTCGCCCACGCCGATGACGACGGGCGGACCGAAGCGTGCGACGACGATCTTGTCCGGTTCGGCTGCCGAGAGGATGCCAAGAGCGAAGGCTCCTGTGAGGCGCTTGATGGCGCGGCGGACGGCGACTTCAAGAGGAATTGGCTCGCCGGCGGCCGCGGCGTCGTTCTGCACCTGCTCGATGAGGTGGGCAATGACTTCGGTGTCGGTTTCCGTGACGAACTTGTGGCCCTTCTCGATCAGTTCACGCTTCAGGTCGAGATAGTTTTCGACAATCCCGTTGTGGACAACGACGATGCGGCCGGTGCAGTCGCGGTGAGGATGGGCGTTCTCTTCCGTGGGCCGGCCGTGCGTGGCCCAGCGGGTATGGCCGATGCCGAAGGTGCCATCGATGGGGTGCTCGCGCAGAACTTCTTCAAGGTTGGCGAGCTTGCCGGGGGCGCGGCGGACTTCAAGCGTAGGGCTCGAAGGACTTCCGACGGCGATGCCCGCCGAATCGTAGCCACGGTATTCGAGGCGCCTTAGCCCCTCGATGATCACAGGAACGACCTTCTTTTTGCCAACGTACCCGACAATTCCGCACATGCTGCCATTCTATGCGACGCGCGGGCGCGAGCCTGTTCCCCAAAGGTGGAATCGGGGTTCAGCTTTCGTGCGGGGTGCGGTGGCCACCGAAACGGGACTGACTATTCGTCTTCGTCGTCGCTGCCGTCTTCACCGTAGTCTTCGCCGGTATCTCCTTGTTCGTCGTCTTCGTACTCTTCTTCGTCGTCTTCTTCGTCGTCTTCCAGTTCCTGCTCCGATACGGCGTTGTATTCCTCGCAGACGGACTTGATGTCGCAGCCAGGGCAGTCGCCTGGGGGCTCGCACCGGCTGATGATCGGGCCGAGCTCATCGCCTTCCGGGGAGCGGGTAACGTCATGCGAGGCCATCATTGGGATGACATCATATTCGCGTTGGACATTCTGCGTAGCGATCTGGAGTCCATAGAGATAGAGGCCAGCACGGCGGGGTTCGAGCCGGGAGTCGCCGAGGGCATTGAATATCTGGAAGAGGGCAACGAGGATGGCGCTGCGATCTTCGAGGACGGGAGTTTGAGGGGTTCGTCCGGCGCCAGGGCCGGCTTGGCGGCGAGGGTGTGCAGACGGGTGTGGAAGTAGCAATAGTACTTGCCGCGGAGGGCAAGCGCGGTGCACTTGTATCCGCTGGGCAAGATGTGACGACATTCCGGCAACATGATGGTGTTCTCCTACCCTCCCCCCTATATCTGGGAGGAAGTACTTTGGTTTCAACGGCATGCAGAGGGGGTTGCGGCGTAAATATTTCATTCTGCTGGAGTTATTTGCAGAAATTAGAAAACAAAGGAGTTAGAGGCATTTTTCAGTTCGTGGTTGTCAGATTCAGCTTCCGCGGCGTCATTGGCTGTGAGAGCGATTCTGGAATGATTGTGCGCCTGGGGAGGGTAATTCTCTGCAAAAGGCAAAAGGATGGGTACCTTGCCATGGTGGGGAAATCTAACAACGAATCCGACGGTCGTGGTTTGTGCGAGCCCACCCTCGGTTGAGGCTTGGGGAAGTTTTCAAAAACCGAAATGGTGGTCCACCCGCCTGCAAGGGCGTTTACCGGGCCCATCCTGCTAGACGCTGGGCTTCTTCCCGCAAATTGAGGTCCGGAGTCTCCCCGGTCCCCAAGAGCGAGGGACCGGGGGCACCCTCGGTGTGGTTTTTGGGGCGTCGAGACCGAGGCCACCCGCCGACGAATCACTTCGCTTTTCACTTGCAGAAGGGAGCTTGACCTCGAAAGACCAGCTACCAGAGGTAAACTTAGATGAATCAAAGCTGAAAAGGAAATTCAAGTTGACACCGAAACGACTTGCTTTAGGAATCATCGCACTATCGCTTTCAGTGCCGGTGGCGGCAACTGCGGCCAATCCCAATCCCAATCCCACTCCCGATATTCGTTGTCAGGATCTGGCCAATCAGGATTTCTCGGGAATTCTGGACGCGCCGACCCAACTCACCGATGCCAAATTGATACCCGCCTCCGGCACAATACCCTCACATTGCCGGATCGTGGGTTATGTAAAGCCACAAGTTGGGTTTGACTTGCTGCTGCCCGAGAAATGGAACGGCAAGTTCATGGAGGTCGGGTGTGGAGGTTGGTGCGGCTCGACAGACCCATCGCGGTGCGACTCGGCTCTGCGGCGCGGCTACGCCTGTGTTGACTCGGACACGGGTCACAAAGGCAGTTGGGGCGACACGCTGTGGGCCGACGGCAACTTGCCGGCGCAGGTCGATTTCGGCTTTCGCTCCATTCATGTATCTGCCTTGGCCGGAAAAGCAATCGCAACGCGATACTACGAGAGGGGTCCGGCGCATTCTTATTTCGTCGGCTGCTCAACCGGCGGCTACCAAGGAGTCATGGCGGCGCAGCGATTTCCCTGGGATTTCGACGGCATCGTTGCCGGAGCTCCAGACATCGACCAGGGCGGAGCCAACATGCGGGCACTGTGGATTGCCAGGGTGTTTCTGGATAATGACGGCAAGCCTCTGCTGACCCACGATGCCCTTCATCTCACCCATGAAGCTGTACTCAAGCGGTGCGACATGGATGACGGTGTCAAGGACGGAATCATCGGCGATCCGCTTGCCTGCAACTTCGATCCCGCCGAACTCCTATGCAAGTCCGGGCAAACCAGCGGCTGCTTGACGCCGGCACAGGTCGAGGTAGTTCGCAAACTGTACTCCGGGCCGATGACCTCGGATGGCAAGAGTATCTCAACCGGAGGCTTCCTGCGCGGCTCGGAGCTAGGCTGGGAGCATTTTTGGCCGGCGTGGGGAGTCGAGCAGTTCTTCAAATACGGTGTGTGGGGTTATTCCGCCGGTCCAAACTTCAAATACACGGACTTCGACTTTGATCGTGACTACAAGCGCCTCGGATTGGCGCCTTGGTACGAGAATTCGAATCCTGATCTCCGCAAGTTCAAAGGAGCCGGCGGAAAACTGATCGTCTACCACGGCGGGACCGATACCGTTGATTTGCCTGGGGCCATGATCGACTACTACGAAACCGTGGAAAAGACCATGGGTGGCAGAGCATCAACACAGGACTTTTTCCGGCTGTTTTTGATCCCAGGCATGAACCACTGCAGCGGCGGCGCGGGAGCGTATGCCATCGACTACGTGAGCCAACTGGAGAGCTGGGTCGAGCAGGGCAAGACACCTGATGTGTTGGTCGGTGCTCACCCAAGCGATTCCTACCATGGCCCAATCGAGTGGCCGCTCGATCCGTCAATCCCTGTGGACTTTACAAGACCAGTTTATCCATATCCCACAAAAGCAAAATATGTTGGCCGGGGAGATCCTAACAGGGAGTCGAGCTTCGGCCCGGTGGCCCATTAAGGCGATGGGCGGGTGAGCCAGGTGCCGGGAGAAGTGAGAACAACAACTGAAGATGGTTGCCCAGGAGCCTCGCCTCTGGGCACCTGGGAGAGCACCGACCTCGGCCTGGGAAAGCTCAAAAGCTTCATCCCTCGCAGATTACTCCCCGAATGTCGCCATATCGGAAGTTTGCCGCTTATTGGATAGGGTTGCGGCATAACTGAAGTCATACCCTGATACAAAGCATATGTGCGGCGCCGTTGGAGCCTGCGGGGCTAAACAGGCTGCAGGAAAAGGCGTGGATTTGAAGGATAGGCCCGAAAAGCATACCTCCGGGGCTGAAGCCCCTATTAATTCTGTTGGCCTTATGCGGGGGTTGAAAACCCCCGCCTCCCTCCGTTTCGAGTTTTTCCGCAGCCCGTAAAGCGCGTGTTTATTTTTTTGCATTTGCGGCACCCTTCGACTCCGCTCAGGGCAGGCTTTGAAGCCGAGCCCTTTCAAAACATCGACTTAATGAGAGGTTCCCCAAAAATGACGATGGCCCAAGCAACTTGCCTGGGCCATCGCGGTGAACTGTGTATTGGACGAAGGACTTCGCGCTAACGCGAGTGCCCAAGCATTTCCACTTATGCTCCCAAACTGCGATTGCTCGTTGGCGCTACCCGGTAAACCGGGCTCCTCGGGTGACAGAGGCGTCACTCCATTGTGAGAATCGCCAAACCGCACATCGAGTCGAAGGAGACATCTCTACGTGAAAGGATGCGGCAGCGTCCCTTGCGGTTAAACCAACTCCGCCTGGGGCTACCTTGGGGTCTGGGGCGCGATGCCCTAGGCTACAGCCACCTCACGTTCGGTAATGCTGAAAGAGACTATCTGCATCTTTTAGGTTGTCCTCCTTCCCTGTACGAAATCAATGTACGCCCGCATTCACGCGGCGTCAACAAATCCTTTTGCCGGAAAGGAACCAAAGTTTGATCCATCCCGAGGCATCCTCCCGGACAAGTTAGTGATTCCCACTCCGGGAGTAAGCGACCAGTGCGACGGCCTGGACAATATATATCCTCCGGCAGTGGGGTACCAGACCTATGGTCTGGACAATAAGGGAAGGAGCAAACGGATTTTGCTCCTTGAGAGAGCCGGAGGCTTTATGGTTGGTGGCCCCTCAAAGGCGCACGAAGTCTCACAGTATTTGCTGGCCGGATCAATAGTCCCTTGGTTCCTGCCTTTTCCCCGCTTTTCCCAGCCGGTCCCGAATTGCCGCGCCGATCCCCTCAGCCGGCGGCAGGGGGCACAGAATCACCGCGCACCCGGCGCCGTCGAGCGTCCGCAACCCCGCATAGAGCTCCCGCGCCAGTTCCTTCGGGGCAGACCATCGTCCCCACGCAAACACCCGCGCGGAGGCAAGCTCGACAGGCAGCGCAATCTCCGCCGGCAGCATCACGCCGACCCGTTCCCGCGCATGCGCAAGCCCAGCCTCCGCCAGCCGTGCGCCCAGCTCCTCCAGCGGAGCCTCCACCAGCACCAGCCGCGCCCTGGGCGCATAGTGGCGCAACCCCACGCCCGGCGAAGGCAGCGCCTCCCGCGGAGTTTCAAGCAACTCTCCGCCGCCTCTGAAGACTTCCACCGCCCCCGCGGTGTCTCGAATCTGGACACTTGTCACCGCTCCCGGCCGGTAAATCACCATCGGGCTCTGGCAAGGATCGAGCACGGTCGACTCGACCCCGTGCACCGTCGGTCCCGCGTCCAGCACCGCATCGATGCGCCCGTCAAGGTCTTCGAGCACATGCGCCGCCGTCGTCGGGCTGGTGTGGCCAAAGAGATTCGCGCTGGGCGCGGCCACCGGAACGCCCGCCCGCCGAATCAGTTCCAGAGCCACTGGATGCGCCGGCATGCGCACGCCCATCAGCGGACGTCCCGCTGTCACCGCATCCGGCACCGCCGCCGTGCGGGGAAGCAGCAGCGTGAGCGGCCCCGGCCAGAACGCCTTCATCAGCCGCCGCGCCGTCTCCGGCATTTCCATCACCAGGCCATCCAGCATCGCTTCGTCACAGATGTGGACAATCACCGGGTCCCATGCCGGCCGCTTCTTCGCCGCAAAAATGCTCTCGACCGCCGCGCTGGAAAGCGCATTAGCGCCCAGCCCATAGACCGTCTCGGTGGGCAGCGCCACCAGCCCGCCGTTGCGCAGAATCTCCGCCGCCTGGTCCAGCGCTTCGTTGGCTTCCGCGCCATCCATCTGGCCGGGGGTCACCGTCAATCGCAGTGTCTTCACTCTTCTATTGTCGCCTGTTGCCCGCGTCGGCAGCCACCCGGCTGCCGTATACTCGCTCTTTACGATGGCTATCGAAACCGAGATCAAATTCAAGGTCCCCGACCTCGCCGCTTTCGCCCAGCGCCTCGAGGCCGCGGGCTTCACGCTGCTCACGCCGCGCAGCTTTGAGAGCAACGTTCTCTACGACACTCCCGACCGCCAGATGCGCGCCCGCACTGAGATTCTCCGCATCCGCAGCTATGCCGGCCGCTGGACCGTGACCCACAAGCGCCTCCCCGACGACCGCCCCGGCGAAGACCGTCACAAGCACCGCGTTGAAACCGAAACCGAAGTCGCCGACGGCGCCGTTCTCGCGGATGTCTTCCACTCGCTCGGCCTCGTCGCCTCCTTCCGCTATGAGAAGTGGCGCACCGAGTGGCACGACGGCGAAGGCCATTGCGTGGTGGACGAGACCCCCATCGGCAACTACGCCGAACTGGAAGGTACTGCCGAATGGATTGACCGCGCCGCCGCCAGGCTCGGACTCAGCCCAGCCGATTACATCACCCTCAGCTACGGCCGCCTCTTCGAGCAGTGGCGCCAGCAGCACGGCTCCTCCGCCACCGACCTCACGTTTGCGGCCGTCTCAGGAACTGCTTCAGCCAAGTAGCGCGATTTCCGCCTTGCGTGCGCCCCCATCCCATTCCTTTGGTAATCAGTCCTTCAGAATTCACTCATGCAGCACTTATCCCCGTCGATAACCTCATTATGCTTTTCAAATAATCAGGAGGACCGGAGATCATGAATTGCCTTGGGAATCGTTCTAACCGTTTGCGGAGCGTTGGAATTGCCATGTTTCACGCCGCCGCACTCGCTCTCATCTTGACCATCGCTATGCCTGCCAGGGCTGCGGACGAGCGCGCCATCAAGTCGCGTGTCGCGCCAGTGTACCCGGAAATCGCCAAACGTATGAAAATCGGCGGCGCCGTCAGGCTCGAAGCCACCGTGGATGCACAGGGAAAAGTAACAGATGTCAAAACTGTCAGCGGAAACCACATGCTGGCCGTCGCAGCCGAGGATGCCGTACGGCAATGGAAGTTTGTTCCCGCCTCCAGCGACTCGAGCGTCAATGTCGAAGTCAATTTCAGTACCGGCCAATAGAGTCCCTCCTGGGTGCAGTACGGGGGCAGGGCAAACCAGCCCTCCCCCCAAAGAAATCGCGCAGATTCCGCCCCAAAACTGTTCCTCTGACTTCTGAGAATCTCTTACCTTTCTAAGCTACAGATTCCGGACAGCCTCCACCAAAGGGGGAGCCACAATCTGCCCGCCAGTAGGATAGGATTGATAGAGATGACGGATTCTGGGAACAGTAAGAACGGCGACATGGAGACTCGCCAAACTCCCGATACTCCATTCAACAGTGTCGTGTCGATTGCGCTTATCGGCCCCGACGACCATCGCCGCAAGGCTTTTCTCAACGCCCTCTCCGTACGCCAGAGCGCCGAAGTGAGTGAGTTCACTTCTTTCCCGCCCGACCTTGAGGAACTGCCCCGCACGGTCGGCGAACACTACGATGTCGTCATCCTTGACGTCGATAGCGACCCCGATTACGTTTTCAACCTCGTTGAGCGCATCAGCGCCAAAAGCACCGCGTCCGTCATGGTCTATTCGGCCGAGGCGGATGTCAAGCAGGCAGTTCGCTTCATGCGCGCTGGCGCTCGCGAGTACTTTACCTTGCCCTTCAGTCCGGCTGAAATAGCTGGCGCGCTCAATCGCGCTGCGGCCAACCCGCCGGCGGCTCCGGTCCCGCCCGCAAAAACAACCGGCCAAGTATTCGTCTTCCTCGGGGCAAAAGGAGGATGCGGCGTAACATCGATCGCAGCCAATTTTGCCGTTCACGTCGCCCAGGAGTCGAAACAGGGTACCCTGTTGATCGATCTCGGACTGCCACTCGGCGATGCTGGCATCAACCTTGGCATGGTCTCAGCCGATTACTCTACCGCCAATGCTCTCCAGGATCCCCACAGGCTCGACGCGCGTTTCCTCTCGTCGCTGGTAAACAAACACAGCACCGGCCTGTCTGTACTCGCGGCCCCCGGTGAGTTCCCCTCGTTTCAGCCCACCGTCGAGGCAATCGACAAGCTGATAGAGATCGCGCGCCAGAACTTCAGCTATGTCGTCGTCGATGCAGGATCCAGAATTGACCTGATGGATTCGACGCTCTTTGACGAGTCTTCCATTGTCTACCTGATCACCCAGGTCGGCATCTCGGAGCTCCGCAACTCCAATCGCCTCATCAGCCGCTACTTTTCGCTGCGGATGCGCAGTCTTCAGATCGTGATCAACCGCTATACGCCAAAGATGCTCCTCTTCGACGACAGCCAGATTGCGAAGGCTCTCACCCGGCCTGCGAATTGGAAGATTCCAGACGATTACGCGACCGCTCGTAGAACCGAAAACTCCGGTTCCCCGATCGCGCTCGATGACTCGCCCATCTCGATAGCGCTACGGCAGATGGCCCGCGCCGCCTGCGGCATCGGCGAGGAAAAAACCAAGAAGAGAGGCTTCAGCCTCTTCAGGAAATAAAAATCCATGTCCTGTGCCTGATGCTCATACCAAAATAATTTGTCATCCTGAGCAGGTTTTTGCGCGTTCTTTGCGCCAAAACGAGTCGGTCGTGGAGCTGTACTATATTGTCTGCGTCGCAGAGTCGACGGTAATTGACAAAACAGCGCGCGCCCAGCCGAATTTGGATTTCATGGCGTCGTATTCTGCCCCTTCCTTAAAAAATGCAGCAGTCCCTTTAATCAGGAAGCCTGTTCCTGGGCCGTGTAACCCCTGCACCTTGCTGCTTCCTAATGTCACCAGTACCTGATTGTTGACGGCAATGTTGGCCTCTGTCTTGTGCAAGTATCCAGCCGGGATCAGCAAGCGGCCATCTTCCGTGACCTGAACGTAACTGTTCCAGGTATTCGCCATATGCGGCCCATCCGCGCCCAGGGTGGCAATGGCAACGACGCCATCTTTCTTAAGCACCGCAAGTAAAGTCTCCGGGATTGTCACTGCATGTACCTCCGTAAAACCATTTCTCTGTTTCCTCGGCGAATTTCCCTGGGGCCTTACAGGCGTATTCACAAACCAAATCCGCCAGGATTCTGAAAGCAAGAAAAGTCTGAAGCTTGCGTTCACCTTCTTCCATGAACGCATGGATACTGCATGGTGCTGTGATCGCCCACGCCGGAGATGCTACACCGAAAAGTGCGCAGTTCTAGCGAATCTCCGCACAAGCAAACAAGGACCGTCCAGGGTCGACCGCTCTCGAAGGCCCAGCGGCTCGTGTGTCCGATTGAGAACACGAACTTCTGACCCACACCACTAGAGCGGTTTCGATTCAAGTGCTGCCATTTGAAGATCATGCGAGGGGTCATTTTCTTGAGAAAAATGCCCCTTGGCGTCTATGTTTCTGTAAGGAGCAGAATCGAAACCGCTGTAGTGTCCTGAGTCCAAGATTCCTAACAAAACAAGAGCTGTCATTCTGAACGAACGGGGCCCCGAACGCTTTTCAGTTCGGGGGTGGTGAGCGAAGAATCTGCTTTTGTTCTTCGACGAACTTTTGACTCACACCACTAGAGCAGAATCTAAACCGCGGCTATCCCTGCTATTTTTCAGCCCCGTGGCATTTCTTGTACTTCTTGCCGCTACCGCAGGGGCAGGGGTCGTTGCGGCCTACCTTCTCACCCGTCCGGCGCTGCGAGGGTTGACTCTCCTCGCCACCCGACCGGCTCGCGGCTTCCAGCTCCCGTTGCTTCTTGCGGTGGAACTCCTTCTCCAGCGCATCAATGGTTGTCGAGGCCTGCCGTGTGTGAATCTCAATCTCGCGCGGTTCCGCATCCAGCGTCACCGGACGCGCCGCGGAAGCCACCGGCGGCGCCTTCGGCACCACGCGATTCGGCCGCGGTGCCGCATCCACCGGCTGTCCGTCGGGTCCAAGAATCTGCATCCGGAAAAGGAACCGGACCGTATCTTCCTGGAACTTCGCCATCATCGCCTCGAACATGTCGAAGGACTCGCGCTTGTATTCCACCAGCGGATCCCGCTGCGCATACCCGCGCAAGCTGATCCCCTCTTTCAGGTGATCCATCGAGAGCAGGTGATCCTTCCACAGCCCGTCGATCACGCTCAACATCACCATCCGCTCGTGGTAGCGCATGGTCTCGGCGCCCAGAATCTTCTCCTTGGCCTGGTAATGCTCTTTCAGCTTCTCGAAGATATCGTCGCCCAGCTCGTGCCGGCTCAGCTCCGCGGG
>Ga0182027_10006846_pt1 | contig 16971 bp, 12 predicted proteins | sample 712E1DmetaG_FD_121300 | JGI IMG/M metagenome (GOLD analysis project Ga0182027, IMG submission 121300) | Permafrost microbial communities from Stordalen Mire, Sweden - 712E1D metaG (Illumina Assembly) | ecosystem: Environmental > Terrestrial > Soil > Wetlands > Permafrost | place: Sweden... | reverse complement strand
CGGTCCGAGCCCCTCGCGAAGCGCAGCGAGTTGCTTGACGGTCTGGGTAATCTTCGCGTTCGTGTCGATCCACTCGTAATACCCAGCCGGGCCCGCCTTGAAGCATGAAACGCCCTGCTCGATGGCGGTTTCGCGGAGCTGCTTCAGCTGGTCGGGCGTGCGCACGCCGTCGGCATGGTAGTACCCGCGCACGCCCCGGGTATCGAAGGGCCCGCCCAGCAACTCATACGCCGGCATGCCGAGCGCCTTGCCGCGGATGTCCCACAGCGCCTGGTCGATACCGGAGATGGCCGATCCGATGACGGGGCCGCCTCGATAGAAGCTGTGCACGTACATCGATTGCCAGATGTGCTCGACCTGGATGGGGTCGGCGCCGACCACGAAATCGTGAAAGTCGTTCATGCACGCGATTACCGAGCCGGCCTTGCCTTCCAGCGTTCCCTCGCCCCATCCGACAATACCCTGGTTTGTCTCCAGTTTGACGAAGACGTATGGTCGGTCGGAGTTGGCGCTCAGCGATACCCCAAAGACCTTCATCCCGGTTATGCGAAGCTTCGATCCGACCCTGTCAAAGGCAGCCGCGCGAGACGCAGCTTGCACCTGGAACGTGCAGCCGCAATCGAGGGGCGGCTTTCTCTCGCGCGCGCCGCCCGCGAACAAGGCGGCCGTTGTTCCTTGAAGAAGTTCACGCCTGCGCATCAAGCCACCTCCTTTCCCAACATCGACACATTCACTCTGAGTCCCAGCCCCGGTGCGGTTGGCAGCGCGAAGTAGCCGTCAGTCGCGGTCTCGAGCCCGGCGCCGGCGAGGTCCGCCCGGAAGCGACGGTCCTCCTCGGCCACAGGCTGCGGGACTTGCTGCGCGAAGAAATTGGGAAGCGAAGCCGCCAGGTGCAGCGCCGCAGCGGCGCCGACTGGCCCGCCATCATGGTAGGGGGCGACGCTGACGTAGTTCGCCTCCGCCAGCGCAGCGAACTTCTTTATTTGGGTAATGCCGTTCCGTAAGAGGTCTGGACGAAAAACGTCGATGAGGTCCTCGCGCAGAAGGTCTTGAAACACAGCAGCGTGAGTCACCGAACGGCCGAAGCCAAGCGGAGTGACGCGTTCGGCTGCGACCTTACTTATGGCGTTCAGACTCGTCAATGCGCACGGCTCGTCCAGCCACAGCGGATGCATACGTTCCAGCGCATCGCTCAAGCTGGCGGCGTCACCGGGCGAGAGCGCTGCGCCACAATCGATAACGAAATCCGATTGATCGCCTCCGGCGGCCCGTAGCGCTTCCAGCCGCTTGCGATTCGCGTTTACAAAGGCCTGCCCGGAGTTCAGCGCGGCAGGCTTGACCGCGGGAACCAGGAAGGCATGAAATCCAGCCACCTGCGCACGCTTCAACCACGCAACGAGAGCCGCATCGTCCGGGCCCATGAGAGAAGCCATCGCTCGCGCCTTGTGCCGCGTGGGACCGCCCAGTAACTGGTAGACAGGCGCTTTGGCGGCCTGCCCTACAATGTCCAGCAGCGCCATGTTGGCCGCGGCCTGAACGTTCGGGAGCGCCGTCAACTCAGCGTGCAGAGGAACGAACTCAGTGGCCTGGCGCCCGCGCAGGACAGCCGCGGCCCGTGCGACGTCATCTGCGCTGATCGATCGCGTTTCTCCCCAGCCGGCGATACCCCCGGTTGCCTCGATCTTCAGAAGGGCGTACTCGCGGCCCGAAACTGGTTCCCGTAGTGCGTATGCTTTGCAGTCGGCGATGGACAGCCCGCCCGACCCGGGCGCGCGCGTATTCGCCTGCGCTGCTAGAAACGCCGACAGGCGGCTTCTTCGGAAATCGATAGCTCGCATGGTCCTCCAGATTTGTAAGACAACTCAGTTTAAGTCGGCCCGATGCATTCAGCAAGCCGCGAATCACTAAGGAGAACCCAGTACGCAAGTGACGGCTGAGCCGATTAAATGAGACCGGCGCGAGGTCAATGAGAGTTCGCCGGCGGCCTGCCTCGCACCGGGTCGTTTTGCGGCAACTGGAACGGCTCGAGAATCGCGGTGTACTTTTCCAGGGCGGCGCGCAGCGCAGGCAGATTCGGCGCGCCCCTCCTCAATAGATCCACGGTGCGCGTCGGTGGATCGTACATTGCGACGAGCTGGCCAGCTCCCAAAAGGCTCGCCGACTTTACCGCCGGTCTTCGGGAAGCAGACCGGCTATGAAGTTCTCCGTGGTCTGCAACCCTTCGTTTCCGCCGGCGCTTCGCCCTGGCGCGTGCTCGATGAGTGCGGCTGGGAAGTGGCCTGGGCCAACACCTTCCTCGATGCCCAGCGGGTTCGCCAACCCCGCTCGGCGACCGCCAGGTGCACCGCGTCCTGACCGGGGGCTCCGCCTGAGACAACCGCGACGCGTGATTGTACCGCTCCGTGCCGAAGAAGTGGCCCGGTTCTGGCGCAGCTTTCGCAGGAGAGAGATCCAGATCCCCGGGTCGCCGAGTAGCCAACCAGCGGCACAGCAACAAAACGGACCGCCTGTGCGTCGACCGGGCGATGCGCTTGGGCGCTTCGTCGACCGCGCGAACGTGACCCGTCCTTTTGAAGCCGCGCGGCCCGATGATGAGAAACCCGCACGTCGCTCCGGAACGGGTCCGCGGCGATCTCTCAATGGGTTCTCAGGCTGTCATAATGACACAACAATGGCGAAATCGCGAAGTGGGCCTCTTATTTCCCGTCGCCGGATTGTGCAGGGCATAGGCGCGGCGGGCGCCGCCTCGCTGGCTCCCGGGGCCGGCCGTGGAGCAGATGCGGATCTGCGGATCGCCGGCAAAGAGGTCGAGATCCAACTCACCGCCGTGAGTCCCCACACCTTCCGGCTCACGATACAGCCGATTCAGGACGGGAAACTGGCCGGCATCGCCGACGACGGGACCCTGGTCCGCACCGCCTTCGGCGCCCCGGCGGCGAGGCTGCGCGGCGTGGCGGGCCCGCGCACGGCGTCGCTGGGCGACTTGCGGGTCGCGTTCACTCCGGATCCGCTGAGGTTCCGCATCGAGACCACAGGAGGAGAGACAGTCCAGATTATCCGCATCGATCGGGAGACGGCGGTGGTTTCCTTCACCACCGGCTCCGCTCCGATTCTGGGGTTGGGTGAAGGCGGACCGCAGTTCGACCGCCGTGGCAGCAGCGATCACATGGTGAGCGGGTCCAACGGGTACAACCTGCGCAACTTCGGCAGCCGCGTGCCTATTCCGTGGTTGATCGGCGCCGGCGGCTGGGCTTTTTACTTCCACCAGCCGTTCGGCCGGTTCGACTTCACCGGCGATGAAAGTAAGTTCCAGCCTGAGCCTGAGTTCGCTTCGGGCGGCGGGCGCGGCACACCGCCACCTCCGGCCGACATTTCCACGTTCGCGCTGCCGATAGACCTGTTCGTGGTGGCATCCAAAGATCCGGCAGTGATCATGGCCGAGTGGGCGCGCCTCACAGGCCGGCCCGAACTTCCACCCCTTTGGAGTCTCGGCTACCAGCAATCCCACCGCACGCTGGCGGGGCGGGAGGCGATTCTTCAGGAGGCCAAGCTCTTCCGGGAAAAGAACCTGCCCTGCGACGCCATGATCTACCTCGGTACCGGCTTTTGCCCGGCCGGTTGGAATACCAACAACACGGAGTTCACCTTCAATCAGAAGGTCATGCCGGATCCGAAAACCATGTTCGAGCAGCTTCACCAGGACCACTTCAAAGTAGTACTGCACGTCGCGTATCCCACCGGGATTCGCCAGTTCCAGGGCACGGTCCGCGACGCCTGCGATGCGAGCCGTCGCGCTGAGGGTCAGGCGAGCTGCTATTGGGACATGCATCGCGCGACGCTCGCCACCGGCGTGGATGGCTGGTGGCCCGACGAAGGCGACGCCCTCGGCCTGCCTTCGCGCCTGGCACGCAACCGCATGTACTGGGACGCCTACCAGCTCGACCGTCCGAATGAGCGGCCATACGCGCTGCATCGCAACGGCGCGGCTGGTATGGGCCGCTTCGCAGCGTTCCTTTGGTCGGGTGACGTCAGCTCCCTTTGGGAAACCCTGAAGAACCAGGTTCCCATTGGCATCAACAGCGGCCTCAGCGGCATTCCCTATTGGGGAACCGATATCGGCGGCTTCGTTCCCACCACCGAATTCACCGGCGAACTCTACGTGCGCTGGTTTCAGTTCGGCGCGTTCTGCCCTCTGTTCCGCTCCCACGGGCGCGTGTGGACGTTGCGCCTTCCGTGGGGCTGGAATGAGGGCGCGCCCGCCGGCGACGTGGCAGCCGAAACGCGCTTCACCATTCCCGAGGCCGAATATCACAACTCTTCGGTGGAGCCCATCTGCAGGAAATACCTCGAGTTGCGTTACCGCATGACGCCGTACCTCTACAGCGCCGTTCGCGAATGCGCCCAATCCGGCATTCCGGTGATGCGCTCCCTGTGGCTGCACTACCCGAACGACCCCGTGGCCGTGGCGCGGGGCGACGAATATCTGTGGGGCCGCGACATCCTGGTGGCCCCGGTGGTGGAGAAAGGCGCCTCCGAACGCAGCCTCTACCTGCCGAAGGGCGCATGGTACGACTTCTGGACCGGCGAGAGGCACGGCGGCGGCAGGGAAATCACGCGAAGGGTCGATCTCGATACCATCCCGCTGTTCGTGCGCGCTGGCGCAGTCCTTCCGATGGGCCCGTTGAAGCAGTATACGGCCGAGAAGGTGGGGGTTCCCCTGGATGTTTCCGTCTATCCCGGCGCCGATGGCTCCTTCCTGCTGTATGAAGACGATGGGAGTTCCTTCGACTATCGAAAGGGCGCATGGATGGGCGTACAGATGGCCTGGAACGACGCGCGCAGGGCGCTAACGCTAAGCTTGGCGCCCGGTTCGCGAATGTTGCCGCCTGCCAGGCGCGACATCCGCGTGAGGGTGGGCGATATGGAGAAATCGGCGATCTTCGCAGGTCGCAATCTGGAAGTGCGATTCTCACGGAAATCTTAGTTATTGGGACGAGAGTTTCCTGTAACCACGACGAGCCGTGCCGGGCGTCGTCGCCGCCGCCTGAGCAAGCTGGACAACCGCCGAGCATTTCCTCTGCTCGGCGGCCATGCGCCGACGCGCGGCGGGGCTCACGATGCGCTTGGGCGCAGCGGTGGCCAACGAGATGTGCGCTGGTTCATGCGCTCCCCGATTGGGTTCAGCGGACCGAAGCCGACTTCCCGGTATTGACCGGATCCCGTCAACAGCTAACGCCGGACCGCTTGAAAGCGAAACGAGTAGCCAATCCCGATGAAGTTGTCCGTAGCGGCCGAAGAAAAGCTCAAACCGGCGTGCAGATCGAGCTGATGATGAGGCGTCAGTTTGCAGGCCGCGCCGAAATGCAACAGGTGTCTGGGCCCTCCTTGCTCCGGAAAATCGCCCGCGTATTCGACAAAAGCATCCCACATTTTCGTCAACTGCCGGTCCAGCAAGAACGTGGTCTCGCCGGTCGTGTCTCGGCGGCGTTGCACGGTCGGGCAATAGACCGATAGCATGCCTGCGGCCGTCCAGTTCGATGACAGCGCGCGCGACCAGGGCAACTGCGCGGATGGATCGTAGCCGCGACTGGAAATGCCGGTCGCGCCGGTTGGCAGACTGAGCGTCAGAACCAGTGAAGCGTCAAAGCCGCCTGGCGTGGGGCCTAGTTGCCGCTTCATCCCAACCGCAAGGTCGCCGAACCCGGCGATGCCACCCGCTTGGCTATAGTAATCCGGAGCAGTCAGACGCAACTCGGTTTTCGACGCCACTCCGAACCGCAGCAACATTTCCGGACCGTCGAGACTGCGCTGCCCCTGGCTCACTGCGTCTTCGAACCCGTTTTCGTCCTGGACACTTCCTAGCGGAACGACTACGCTGGAATCGGTTACCGCCGGCCGATCGGTAGCGATCGAAACGGTCGCTGCATCGTCCGCGGATGCGCGCCCGGCTGCGATCATGGCGATCAGGAACGCGGCTAAGACCGGTCTGAGCATATCAATGCTGGAAGTACTCGACGATCGGGCCAAGCGCAAGAGCGGGAAGGAAGCAGAGCGCCCCCACCAGCAGAATCACGCCGAAGACCAGCGCGCCGAAGGTTGGCGTATCGCTCGGCAAGGTTCCCTCCGTGGCCGGCACGCGGGTCTGGGCTGCGAACGCCCGGCCAAGCTCAGCGCCAGCGCGGCCAATCCGTACCGCCCAGCGAGCATGGCGATCGTGGTGGTGACGTTATAGAACACGCTATTGGCGTTCAGCCCCGCCATCGTCTGTCCGTTATTGGCCATGCAGGAAGCGTAAGCGAATAGGATTTCGGTGAAGCCCCGCGGTCCGGAATTGGTTCCCAGTCCAGCCAGGCCGGCCTTGGCAACCACCGCGGCGGCTGTCAGCAAGAGCACCACCATGGGGGCCAAAAGAGCATACAAAGCAATCCACCGCGTTTCCGCGGAGGTGATCTTCTTGCCGAGGTATTCCGGAGTGCGGCCGACCATCAATCCGCCGAGGAATACGCCGATCAGCGCGATCATGACGATGCTGTAGACGCCCGCTCCGAGTCCTCCGAAGACCACTTCACCCAGCAGCATGAAGACCAACGGCGGTAGCACGCCCATCGGCTGAAAGGAGTCGTGCATGGAGTTATAGGAGCCGGTCGACGTGTTCGACGTCACGATAGCCGTCAACACGGAATCGCCAACTCCGAACCTTACTTCCTTTCCCTCCATGTTTCCGCCGGCGATGTGCAGGCCCGTCAGTTGCGGCGGCGGCGCGCTTTCGGCCCGATCGCAGACCGCCAGGCCGACCAGAAAAAGCCCCAGCATGACCGACAGCAGTACCCAGCCGGCGCGCGGTTTGCCGGTCATATGTCCGAGCGTAATCATTAGCGATGCGGGCAGGACGGCGATCGCCAGCATGCCGAGAAAGTTCGTGAATGGCGTCGGATTGGCATAAGGGTGGGCGCCGTTCGCGTTGAAGAAGCCCCCGCCATTAGTGCCCAGATTCTTGATAAACTCCAGCGCGGCGACAGGACCTTGCGCGATGGTCTGCGCATGACCTTCCAGCGTGTGAACCGTCGTGTATGGCGCCAAGTTCAATGGGACGCCCTGCCAGATGAGGAGCAGGCTGCCGATCAGCGTCAAAGGCAAGAGCACCCAGAGCAGCGACCGGATCAGGTCCACCCAAAAATTGCCGATGGTTGCCGAACGCTCGCGGGCAATGCCTCGGATAAAGGCGAACCCGAGCGCCAATCCGGCGGCGCCGGCCAGGAAGTTTTGCGCCACCAGTCCGACCACCTGCGCCAGGTAGCGAAGCGTCTGCTCTCCGGCGTAGGCCTGCCAGGTTGTCGTGGTCGTGAAACTCACAGCGGTGTTCGCAGCCAAGTCCGTGGTCATAGGCGTCGTCAAGTAGGCATCCGCCGGACCACCGGGCAGCCATCGCTGGAACATCAAGATCGCAAACAGCACGGCCGTGCAGCCCGCCCCGAACAGTAGAAAGCAAATCGTGTAGACTCCCGCCGTCATCTCTTGCGCCGGTCGCACGCCAAGCAAGCGATACAACCGCGACTCGATGGGCTGCAACACTGGGTCCAGGAAAGTATGCCGGCGCTGGCAGACGCGGGCAAGATACAGGCCTACCGGCCGCGCAAGCCCTACCACGATCGCCAGGAAGACCACATACTCAAGCCAGCGCATAGATGTCACCGCGATGTCGATGGCGCGACTTGGCCCAGGGATTGGTCCAAGGCGAGATCCAGGTCCAACACCGGAACCCGCGCATTGCCGAGAAACCCGACCTGCGGCCCCTTCGTGTAGTGCTCCACAAGGCGGCGGACAGCCGCTTCACTAGCACCGCGCGCACGCGCCACGCGTGGAGTCTGCAGCGCCGCGTTGGCGGGAGTGATGTCGGGATCGAGCCCGCTCGCCGATCGCGTCACGGCGTCGATGGGTATCGGGGCGTCGGGCGCCAGGCCGTTGCGCTTGCGGTACTCTTCCGCCAGATGTCGGATGCCCGCGAAATCCGCTGCGCCGTTCTTCAGCCTGGGATTGTTGGGACCGAGGTTGGTTCCACCCGACGCAGTCCCATCGTAGCCGGTGCCCGCCGCCGAAGGTCGGGATTGAAAGTACTCCGGCCGTGAGAATTCCTGCCCGATGAGTTCCGAGCCGACGACGACTCCATGGCGCGTAATCAAGCTTCCGTTTGCCTGGTGCGGAAACAGCGGCCGGCCAATGGCAGCCAACAACAAGGGCAAGGCGCAACCGGTCAGGAGCGTCAATGCCAGCACGCTCAAAATTGCCGGCCGCATCTGATCACCGAGCCTTGCAGGGGAAGCAGGAGTAGACTCCGGCTGGGCCGTCCCTCCCGCGGGTTCGTCGGGATCGCTCATAATTGGGGATCGACTCGGTTCCCCTGACTGCAAGAGTATCGGAAATGAGCTAGGAAAGTCATCTGGAAGCCATGAACAATCCATAAAGATGACCGCTGCCATGCATCGGAGTCCCGTGCACGGTCCACCGCAGCTGGTTCACGGCGCACTCACAAACAGGCTACCAGCCGACGCCATATGACCAGATCAGGAACGATAACGCGCATGTCATTGGCCAAAGCCCGGACAGGGCGCGGTTGACGGTATTCCGCATGACCGCGCGATACGCGATGGTTTTCAGCGCCTCGGCTGGGTTCTGCGAGTACGATCACCCGCTTCGGTTGCTGCGCATGAACGGTTTCGTAGTTGCGCCACGAGTAGTTGATGCTGCTAACGTCCGATTCGACGTAACCCGGCGTGCCCCCGCAGGTGATCGGCCGGGTGGTATCGAGGCTCTTCACATATTCGGTGAGCTGCTTGGCGATCTCCGGGCCGCGGCCCCCTTCCCGGAAGTCCCCGAAAATCTCGTTGCCGAGGCTCCAGAAAATGATGCTGGGGTGATTGCGGTCGCGCGCCACCATGGCCTCGATATCCCGCTTACACCAATCGTCGAAGTAGAGAATAGTCCTGCGGGTTCTTTTGAGCCTGCCAGCAATCGAAGGCGTCGTCCATTACCAGCATGCCCAGCCGGTCGCACGTTTCCAGGAACTTGGGTGAGGGCGGATTGTGGCTGGTGCGGATGGCGTTGAATCCGTTCGCCTTCATCAGCTCGACGCGGCGCTCTGCGGCGCGGTCGATCGCCGCCGACCCCAGCAATCCGTTGTCGTGGTGCAGGCAGCCACCCTTGAGTTTCACCGGCTCGCCGTTGACGCGCAGACCGCGCTCTACATCCACTTCCACCTTGCGTATTCCAAACGGGGTCGCCGCCTGGTCCACTGTTCTGCCGCCAACCATCAGATCGATTTCGGCGCGGTACAGCACCGGGGTCGCAATGGACCACAACTGAGGCCCGTTAGTGGAAAGAGTCTGTTCGACGTGAGCCTGGCCGCCGGCAGTCACGGACTGCGTGACATCGTGGGCCCCGGCAACGCCATTCCTGGAATCGAGGAGCCGTACGCGGACCGTGACCGCCTGCGTGGCCTGAGTACGGTTCTCTATGTTGACGGCCACCTTCACCGTCGCAGCGTCCTTCGAAACCTCCGGGGTAGTGACGAACACGCCCCAGAGCGGAACTCGCACGCCGCCGGTGACATTCAACCAGACGTGGCGGAAAATCCCGGAACCGGAATACCACCGCGTGGTGCGTCCCTCATTCCGGACCCGCACGGCCAGCACATTTTCGCCGTCGCGACGCAGATGAGGCGTCAGATCGTACGCAAACTCCGTGTAACCGTAGGGATGGTTGCCAAGCAGATTGCCGTTCAGCCAGACATCGCTGTTCATGTACACGCCGTTGAATACGATCTCCGCCTGGCCGCCGGCCGGTACGGCGCTAGCCAGGAACCGCTTGCGGTACCAGCCGGTTCCTCCGACCACCCAGCCCGAAGATCTTCCGCTTTGACTCAGTTCGCTGTCAAAGGGGCCGACCCGCGTCGGAATCACGTTTTCGCCCCAGACTGTCCCGAGCCCGTTGTCTTCGTCGGGATGGGCCGGCAGATCCTCGATGCTCCAATCGTGGGGAAGATCGAGAGTGCGCCATGCGGCGTCGTTGAAATCGGGCCGCTCAGCGCCGGGAGCGTCGGCGCGCAGGAAGCGCCAACCCACGTCGAAGTTCTGGTCGCGCCCGCTTGCGATGGCCGCGGCGGGCCGTGCTTCCGGCGCGGGCTGGGCCGTCCCGCCCGTCTGCCCGGCCAAAGGCAGCGCGGCCATCGCGACTGCCGCTTTCAATGCATCGCGCCGGGCGATGCCTCCGGAACTCCGAATCGAGTCACTCGTCAACGAATCATCCTGAAACATATGCCATCTCCTATCGAACTGATGTGCGCCGCGGCAGCAGCCATCACCGGACCGCACGCCGGTGGGCGCAACCATCAATGCGTTACAGTTGTGGCTACTTTAGAACGACCTCCAGTAGCCGGCGCGAAGGCCCACGTGGATTCCGGCAGCTCCCGCTCCTTGACGGTGGCGGCTCGGAAACGACCGCGGTTCCACCTTACCCGTTAAGGGTCCACCCCGGCCGATATTCCCGCTTCAGCCAGTCGTTGGCTTCGGTCATATTAGTCACGCGCCCGGTTGCCGAATCGTAGGTCAGCTTCTTGCCGGCGCGGTGCGCCACCAAGCCGAGCAGCATCTGCTCCATCATGTCGCCGGCGTAGTTGAAGTCGCAGTGGGTCTTGCTGCTGGTTCCGTTGACAACGTTGTTGCTCTTGCCTTTGCAGGCGTCGAGCCAGTTGTCCTGGAAGAGGTGCTCGCCGGCGACCTGAACCGGCCCGTTCCCCGCCTGGGCGTTGCGCGCCGCCGCCGCCTGCGCCGACGTGTTGGGGCTGCCCATCTCAGGCGGCACGCCGTTCGGCAAAAGCGTCACTATCGGGAAGCCATCCGGCCCGAACTGCGGGGCAAGGGCGCCTCCCGCCGTCCCGCCGCGCCCTGCCGCCGTGGGTGGTTGATTGCCGATTGCGCTGAGCGCGCGGCCGCCGCGGCCACCGCCGCGGCTGGACACCTGCCCTACGCCGCCCATCAGCGGCAGGAGCTGATCCTTGCCGCGGCGCCGGTAATAGGTCATGTCGCCATCGTCGTCGTTCGGGATGATGACCCGGCTGGTGAAATCGGCGACGATAGTGCCCTTACTGCCTTCGAAAATCGCGCCGTTGCCGATCCGCGTCACGTCAACGTAGCTCTTGGGCGTGTTCGGCTTGAGCCCGCCCTGATACCAGACCACCGTGACCGGCCCACGCCAACTGTTGGCCGGATGGTCGAAGGTTACCTTTAGCTTCACGGGAGTGATGTTCGGGTCGTACTTGTCGCTTACGTCCAGATCGGCTTCAATGCCGGTCGGAGCGCCCGCGTCGATCGCGTTCCACAACAGATCCATGGTGTGCGCGCCCATGTCGCCCATCTGCCCTACGCCGAAGTCCCGGTACATGTTCCACGAAAGGCAGTTCATGGCGACCTCCGGCGTCGCGAAGTACTGCGGGCTGTAAGGATGGTAGGGCGAGGGCCCGATCCACTGGTCGTAGTGGAAGAAGGAGGGCGGCTCGCCTTCGCCGGCCGGATAGCCCGGCCGCGGAAGCTCGCGGCTGTCCCACCCGTGGATGGTCTTCAGGTCGCCAACGGCGCCGTCGAGGATGAGTTCCCGCAATCGCTCGAAGTTCGGGTAGGCGTGACGCTGCGTGCCGTGTTGGGTCGCCACCTTGGTTTTCTGCCTCAGGTAGTTGGCGCGCACCGTGCGCACTTCGTCGACGCAGATGCCGAGCGGCTTCTCGCAGTACACGTTCATGCCGCGGTTCAGCGCCCAGTTGGCGATGAAGGCATGGTGGTGGTCCGCCGTGCAGATGATGACGCCCTCAATGTCCTTCTGGTCGAGCGCCTTGCGCCAGTCCCAATAGGTCTTGGCCTTTGGAAACGCCGTGAGCGCCTCCTTCAGGCGGTTTTCGTTGACGTCGCAGAGGGCCACCACGTTCTCGTTGGCCAGCACGCCATAGTGCGCCGTGCCACGCCCCCATGCGCCCATCAACGCAATGTTCAGCTTGTTGCTTGGAGCAGACTGCCCTCTGAGGGTCCCGCTCCTGAGAATCGTGAGTCCGGCGCCGGCGGCAGCGGACTTGAGTAACTCGCGTCTTTGCATCATCGTTCTTTTCCTTAGCTTCCCGTTGCGAAGATCGCTGCCCGGCCGCTCCCTCGCGGCGACGGGCAAGGCTCCGATACCCGCCGCGAATTCGGAAAAATGCGGCGGGCCACTCCAACATACCTCCATTGTCGGCGGAATTCACTCTTTTCGGTTGCTCAACTTAGGTCCACTAAACGCAGACGGGGCGGCGAGATCGTCGCCCATCGAATCGATAGCTGATGGCGGAAGACGGCTGCGGATAGCCATTTGGTAGAAAAGCATGCCGAACGGCGACAATGGATGCTAACGTATTTTGGAGACCGCAGCTTGGCTCACGAAAGCTGGAAAGGAACGAAATCGCATGAAATTCGGGGTTAACACATTCATCTGGTCCGCGTCGTTCGATCGATCCAATTTTTCGCTTTTGCCCATCGTCAAAGAGAAAGGATTCGACGGCGTCGAGGTGCCGTTGTTCCGGCCCGCGGAGTTCGCGGCATCCGATATCCGCAAGGGAACCGAAGCGAATGGCCTCGAGTGTACTGTCTGTACGGTGTTAGTGGACGGCATGAACCTCATCGCCGAGGACGCGGGCGTTCGGCGTAAGACGCGCCAGCATCTCAAAGACGTAATTGCGGCGGCCGCGGAGTCCGGCGCAAAGATTGTCGCCGGGCCGATCTACAGTCCGGTAGGCTATTTGCCGGGCCGGCGGCGCACAGCCGCCGAATGGGATTGGGCCGTAGAAGGTTGTCAATACCTCGGCGAGGCGCTCGCCGCCCACGATGTTACTTTGGCCATAGAGCCGCTCAATCGGTTTGAAACCTACTTCCTCAACACCGCCGCGGATGCGGCTGCGCTCTGTGACCGGGTTGGGCATCCCAACGTGGGGGTCCTGTTCGATACATTCCATGCCAACATCGAAGAGAAGGACATCGCCGCGGGTTTGAGGACGGTGGGCAAACACCTGAAACACGTACATACTTGCGAGAACGATCGTGGAATACCCGGCAGCGGTCACGTGGAGTGGAACGCGGTGTTCCAAGCGTTGCGCGATCTGAGATATGACGGGTGGTTGACCATCGAAAGTTTTGGTTTCGCGCTCGGAGACTTGAGCGCCGCCGCCGCGATCTGGCGGGATATCGAACGGACGCCGGACGCCATCGCGTTCGAAGGCGTGAAGTTCTTGCGGAAAAACATGGCGTAAGGCCGCAAGGGAATGGTCTGAATATTCGGTTTGTCTTGAGAGACTCAACAGTTAGGAGGGTCTATGTTAGAAGGAAGAAGTCGCCTGTTTGTCACCATCCTCGCGGCGTGTGTCTCCGTGGCCGCGGGGTCCCTGTGGGTTTTCAGCGCGTCGCCGGGACTCGCGCAACAAGCGCCGCCCGCTGCCTCTCCTGCGGCGGCGGTGGCAGGCGGACAGCAACCGGCGCAGGTGGGCGCGCCCGGCGCCGCGACGCCCGCCGTCCGTCCAGGTGGAGGCCGTGGCGGCGGAGGTTTTCGGCCACCCGACCCCCCCGAATCTGCCAACTATGAAGGATGGGAGAGCCTCTTCGACGGTTCCACACTGAACGGCTGGGCCGGCAATCCGGATGTGTGGAAAGTCCAAGACGGCGCCATCGTCGTCGAATCTACTCCGGAAAGACGCATTTCGACAACTTATCTGGTTTGGCAAGGTGGGGAACTGGGCAACTTCGAATTGAAGTTCGACGTCAAGATGGAAGGTGCCATAAACGGCGGCGTTCAGTTCCGGAGTTACCTTGTCCCGAATCCTCCCTCACGAGGAGGCGGAGCTCCCGGGGGCCCCGGCGGACAGGCTGGCCGAGGTGGCGGCCCAGGTGGCGGCGGGGGCCGCGCCCCCCAGACCGGCGTGACGATTCCCGGGGATCTGAAGTACAACACGAATGGGTACCAATTCGACTTTGACGGCTATAACCAGTACACAGGCAACCTCTATGAGCAAGGCTCGCCGCGTCAAGCTGGAGAAATGAGCTGGCGTGGCGGCGTGGTGCAAATGCAGCCCGGCAAGAGAGCCAAGTATATCGGCTACGTGGGCGACGGATCCGAACTTTCAGGATACGTAAAGATCAACGATTGGAACCAATATCACCTGATCTGTGAGGGCAATGTCTTCATTCTGATGATCAACGGGCACGTGATGACGGTGACGCAGGATAACGACCCGGCGGTGTACAGGGCAAAAGGCATCATCGCGCTTGAAGTCGAGGCCATTGGTAAGATCAGCCACCGCAATATCTATTTGAGGAGGACTTCCCTGTAGAGCGGCGCAGTCGGACTTCCAACCCGCGAGGTCGAAACGCGAGACTTCGACTCGGCGGAAACAAGACTAAGTCCGGTTTAAACAAATGCCTCGTCGGGGGAATTTGTGGGTGATTTGACCAAGTTCAGCGGGGCGATTGGCTGAGGAAACGGTGGAGGCTTCCGGCAGGTAGAATCAGAGGAACGCTGTTGCTCCTCGGAATCGACGCCCATAGAGTAGCGGGCCGCCCTCGTCATCGGTGTTCCTTCAGCAGGTTCGTCGGAATCGCTCATAAAGGGGATCGACTCGGTTCCCCTGCCTGCAAGAGTATCGGAAAAGGGATAAGAAAGTCATTTGGAAGCCATGAAGAATCCATAAAGATGACCGCCGCCATACCCCGTGAGCTTGGCGGCTCCCGCTGCACGCCTCCGGAGAACACGACACGCGACCCGGCGACGCCCTACGAAGAGATCAGGAACCATAGACGCGCCAGGGTCCGACGTTGCCACCAATCGTCAATCCTCTCCCTGCCCCACTCCGCAATCGTCGCCGGCGCCTCGTCGGACGCCGAACGGGACCGTCCTTTCGAAGCCCCGCGGCCCGGTAATCAGGACACGGACGCCGCCTGGAACGGGTCCACGCCGATCCGAGGGATTGGTACGGGGGAGCAGGGCCGCAACGGCCGCCTCGGTGCGATCCCGCCGACTGGAGGCCTAGATTGTGGCTGTTCAGCCACGAAATGTCGAACTTTTTTGTGCCCATAAGTTGCTGATTCTGCGTTCAGCGGTTTCTGGCAATTCCGCCCTTCGAAGCTGGGCACGATCACGGTCGGCTATAGCGTTTCCAGGCTCGCCCGGTACACCGCGGGCGGCATCGCCGGCGCCGCAGCCTTCCCGCCCCGCGCCCTCTCCGCGGCGGTCGCATTCCCGCCGCCTTGGCCTTGGCTTTCTTCGCCGCGATGAACCGCGCGCCCCTTGGGACTCAGGCGGCGCTTCTTCCTGGCGGGCTTCGCGCCGCCGCGGCCCTGGCCTTACGGACAGTCGCCTTGCGCTTCCTCTGCGCGTCAGGTTTTGTGAGGGCGTGAGCATGGAACCCCGGGCTCACGCAGGCACCGGGTTGGACGGCCGTACTCGCGCGGTGCGCGTCGACGCGCCGCCCCGTCTACGTTCCGGCGCAGGCTGGGGGCATCAAGGGGTTCCGCCGGACGCAAGCCGATGCGGCTTCGCATGTTTCTCATATGCCATTCACCTTCTGCGGCTTCCGGCCGGGACCGGAAGGTTGAAAGGATGGCCCAAATCTCAAGAACCAGCCGATCACGCCAAGGCCGGCTGGACCGAAAGTGAAACAACGAGAATTTAGGTGGAATTCCTAAACAGCATTGCAGCGAAACTTGAAGCTCATTGGATCGGGTTCGCCTTCACTGGACGACCACGGCATCCACGGCCACTGGCCCGGGGCCGCGATTGATAATGTTGATGGAGTGTTGGCCAGGAGTCAGACCGGTCACCTTACACACCGACTGCTGGGCCAGACGCGGGCCGCTGGTGGACTCGTCCGCCGTGGTGCGGGTCCGGCCGTCAATTTGAACTTCAATCTTCCCGGCTCCTGCTTCCTTCGGCGCGATTACCGAAACGCTGCTGCCGGTGAACAAAGAACTCCACACATCGCCGGGCGTTTCGCTGATGGTGAGGTCGTTGTTGTAGTCGCCGGCGCCCAGGTTGGAGCGGCGCATCCATCCCGGAGCTACCACGCCCGGGTCATCGTCGTTGAACCAATCTTTGTCATGTGTGATGCGCAGAACGCGGATGGCAGTTGCCAGTGATCGATCGGCGATCCCCGGCAGCGGCTGCGCCGATCCGCTTGGCGTCACCAAAAGCCCCTGATCGCTTTGAACAAATGCCAACGCCACGTCGGAGCCGACCAGTTCGACTTTGGACACTTTGCCCAACGTAGCTCCGCCAGAGCGCAGCGCCTTGAGAGTTACCGGCCCGCCGGTCCAATCGAGCAGGGTGGCATAGACTTTGCCCTCGTTGCGCGTGTAAGAAAGTGAATCGTCACCGGCGACTTCAGACGGGCGCGAGCCATAGACGGCTTCGCCATTCACCTTCAGCCACGCGCCGATGTCTTTGCAAATGCGAATCACTTCAGGGTCCAGATCACCGCGGCCGTGTTGGGTAAGATTGAGCAACATGGTTCCATTCCGGGAAACGTTCTGCATCAGCAAGCCGACTAGTTTCTGGGTATCCAAGTACTTTTGTCCGGTCTTGTAGTGCCAATCGGCGATGGTGGTTTCGGTCTGGAATGAATAAGCCATGATCTCCGGTTCGATGACGGCCTCCGTGCTCTTGACCAGCGAACGGTCAACGAAAGGAAGCAGTTCAGGACTGTTTTGGAAGCTGTTGTAACGCCCGCCCACTCCCTTCAGATTGAGCACTGCCTCCATCTTTCCATGGTTCCACTGCATAGATTTGTTGTAGTAATTCGCGGCCAATTGCGGCGCAAGAAATCCCAATCCCATATGAACGCCAACATCCACCTGTGAGTCGCCGGCGTGCTCGTCGAAATAGATCACATCGGGATGATACTTGGTGACGGCG
>Ga0182027_10006845_pt1 | contig 16971 bp, 16 predicted proteins | sample 712E1DmetaG_FD_121300 | JGI IMG/M metagenome (GOLD analysis project Ga0182027, IMG submission 121300) | Permafrost microbial communities from Stordalen Mire, Sweden - 712E1D metaG (Illumina Assembly) | ecosystem: Environmental > Terrestrial > Soil > Wetlands > Permafrost | place: Sweden... | reverse complement strand
TGAATCAGCTCATAAAGCTGGAGTGTGTGCGGAAAAGCCAATGCAGTAATGATGGCAGGAAATACTATATAGAACTCTCGGAAAAGGGGCAACAGATAGCCATGTTTAACGCCTTGAAACAGAGGCGACTAGCAGAAAAGATACTCATCGCCCTTACCGAGGACGAAATAACACTTTTCGTGCAGCTCATCAACAAAGTAGTGAATATTTGATTTTTTTTGTCGTAATAGTTAGTTAGATTCTAACAAATTAAAAATGGAGGGTTATTATGGCCGGCAAGCAGATCCCGAAGGAGTTGATGGTGATCCCGCTATTTGAGGGTGTCGTAGTTCCATGGATGACATCGAAGATCGCCGTGGGTGAAGAGCAGGGGAAGAGTCTTGCGGAAGCGATCACAAATGATGTGCCGTTTGCACTGACCCTCACTTCAAGGGAAAAGGCGGACCCCCAACCAAATCCAACGGGGTTCTACACAGTGGGCTCATTGGTTCAACTGGAATCGATCCAGGAGGCTGACAATGGATATCTTGTCCATCTCAAGTCTGTCAAGCGAATCAGGGTCGAAAATCTTCGTCTCGACGGCTCATTCCTGCGGTCCGGGTACTCATTCTTCCCACTGAACCTGGATCTCGATGAATCAGGTCGTCAGTCGGTTATGGAATTTGTTCGTAAGACGCTCACCGATATCAGTCATAACTTTCATGGAGCTGATTCATTCCTTAAGCTGATTCTGGAGCTTCAAACACTTGAACAAGTGATCGGCTTTACCATGCCCTTCATGCAGGGTTCAGTCGCCAGATTGCAGGAGATTCTCGAGACCGAATCCGAGAAGCTTCTTGGTATACGCTTCATCGATCTGCTTCTGGAGCACAAGAATTCTGTGGAGTTTCAGATAGAGATGACCCGGAATTTCCATGAGAAAGTCAATAAATCCCAACGCGAGGCGTTGCTGCGGGAGCAGATGAAAGCCATTCAACAGGAGCTCGGGAAGAACGGTTCAGACAAGAAAGGGGGGAAGGATTATCGTCACCTAATCGAAGAGGCCATGATGTCGGATGAAATCAAGGCGGTCGCCCTGGAGCAGGTTGACAAATTGGAGACATTCGGGACCGACCATCACGAATCCGCGGGGGTTCAAAACTATCTGGATCTTCTGGTTCAGCTCCCCTGGAAGCCGGGTGTCTATAAAGATCTGGATATTGCCGAAGCGCGAAAGATCCTCGATGAGGATCACTATGGCATCGAGAAGGTCAAGACCAGAATCATTCAACATCTTGCAGTCATGAAACTCAGGAAGAACAAGAAAGGCTCCATCCTGCTCTTTGTGGGGCCGCCGGGAACAGGAAAAACGAGCCTGGGCAAAAGCATCGCCCGCGCCATGGGACGAAGCTATCAGCGGTTGAGTCTCGGCGGTATCCGCGATGAGGCTGAGATCCGCGGTCATAGGCGGACCTATATCGGAGCGCTGCCTGGCCGGATTATTCAGGGAATGAAGAAGGCGAAAGAAAAGAATCCGGTCTTTGTTCTTGACGAAGTGGACAAGCTCATGGTTGGTTACAGCGGTGATCCGGCCAGCGCGCTTCTTGAGGTTCTGGACCCTGAACAGAACAACACCTTCACCGATCACTATCTGGAGGTGCCCTACGATCTGTCGGAGGTCTTCTTCATCGCAACCGCAAACACCACGGCGACAATCCCTGCACCGCTCCTGGACCGAATGGAAGTCATCGAGTTGACAGGATACACGCTCAGGGAGAAGATGCAGATCGCGACAAAGCACATTATTCCCGTGGTGATTGAGGATGCGGGTCTTACCTCATTACAGGTGATCATTGAGGAGAGCGCGCTCAACGCTCTGATTGCCGGCTATACGCGCGAGGCTGGCGTACGCGGGCTCAAAAAGGAGCTTGCATCAATTGTGCGTGCGGTCTCCGAAAAGGTGCTCTCCCGTGATGCGTCCAACCCCTTTATCGTTGACGAAGCAGCAATAAGAGAGATACTTGGAAAACCCAAAGTAAGACTGGATGATATCCTGAAAAGTAATGCCCCCGGCGTTGTTACCGGCCTGGCCTGGACTCCGGTGGGAGGCGATATTCTCTTCGTCGAAGCCTCGGTAATGCCGGGGCGAGGCGAGCTTATTCTTACTGGTCAACTTGGCGACGTGATGAAGGAGTCAGCCCGGATATCCATGAGCTTGATCGAATCGCGTCTTGCATACCTGATTCCACAGTTCAAATTCACGCGCAGCAATATCCATATCCATGTCCCTGCGGGTGCAATTCCCAAGGATGGACCCTCCGCCGGTATCACGCTCTTCACGTCACTGGCGTCGCTCTTGACGAACAAGCGTGTTGATCCGACGCTCGCGATGACCGGGGAGATCACGCTTCGCGGCTCGGTTCTGCCGGTAGGAGGAATCAAGGAGAAGGTTCTCGCAGCTCAACGCGCCGGAATCAAGAGGATTATTCTCTCCCGCGAAAATGAAGAGGATCTGAAGGAGATCCCGAAGGAGGTTTCCGAGATGCTGGAGTTCATCCTGGTCGATACGATCGAGGATGTTGTCAGGAGCGCCCTTAAGATCGAACTGCCGGAACCTATGCTGTGGAACGAGGGAAAGGCCGGGCACAGAAGCATGACTGATAAATAACCTGAATCTCTCGACGTGACTGCCCGAGGAAAACCTTGGGCAGTTTCTTTAGATTCGGCCTCGAACCAATCACGCATGTCAATTCCCGTACAATACTTTGAGTTCGTCTATGGTCGGATGGCCGGGGTAATATTCTCCCTCCGGTCCCACAAACCCGTTTTCGTGTTTTACAAGCCTGACTGGCGTAAATCCTCCCTTTGAATTCGGGACATTTATCGTAGTCGTGTCAGGCAACACGTATTTCGCCGGCGACTTTGACGTCTGGGCTACATCTGTTACAATTACAGCTGGCGCTGCCGGGATAGCTGCCACAGGTTCGGGTACAACCACATATTCGCTTGAATTGGGCGTGAGGTAATATCCGTTGCTATAGTAATAGGGGCTTCCGTCGACAATAACGGACGTGTATTCGTTGGGAAGGTAGGTCCCAAATCCTCCACCCCATCCGTAGGAGCCACGAAACCCATGATAAAAACCTCCTCCGCCGCCTCGAAATCCGCCTCGCCCTCCACCATTTCCTCGACCTCCGCCCCAGCCAGACGAATCAAGGGTGAACAGTGCGATTATGAGGCTCATGCTGATTAGAATCCAGTGTGTCCTTTTCATATTTTGCTTCCTTTGTTTATGCAGCTATTTTAAGTTCAATTGCACCTAATAGATGCGCAATAACCAAGCCATACCTTTACATTTGGAAAATAAAGTGAGGCATGGAGTGCTTTCACATCATTGTGGCCCAAAGCGAGCTAAATTGACCATATGTGGGTTGTGTCGGTTCAATTGAGGTTAGGCTTTGCGGATATGATTGGTTAATCGCAGAACGCGCCGGTCACAATGCCGAACTTTTTTTCTTGGTAATGGGAATGGCGGAGTCGGTACCAAAGAAATCTCACCCGATCATTATGATCTGGATTCGTCGGTCATCTTGGAACGGATCGCGTCAGACAGGCTGAGATCCTTGTCCTCTGATGGTTAAAGTAAGCGTTGGTAGGCTCTCACAAGGTATGTTCATAAATCAACATTCTTCCATTTCCCACAGAACGGCCGACGCTTTCTTTGCAAGGAATAATCCGCCTCCAAGGGTGCGAAAATAAGATTTCAATTCATTCCGGTACCACATTCCAGATCGCAAATGAATTCTATCGTCCGTAGTCCGCTGATCACAGTGGTGATGCCAGTCCTTTTTCGTTACCACTTCGAGATACAACGCACCATGACAATGCCGTGCAAGGTTTCTCAACGCTCTTTGTGCATCGTGGTCAGTTAGATATTGCAGGACACTTTGACAAATAACCAGATCATAGGTCTTTGACAATTTAAAATCAATCGCCGAACCGTGTTTCCAACCGAGTTCCCTGCAAAGATAATTGCTGTATTCGATGCCCTGAAAACGAGATTTTGGATAACGTTTTGACAAAGCCACTCTCCATTCTCCAAGCCCGCAACCGACATCCAGAATAGTTCGAATGGGTAGATGCAAACGGCGTAGATAACTGAAAATGAAATCCGCAAGCATTGGGATGTTCTTTTCGTCTCTTATCCGTGTCTTTCTATTATGGTAAAACCTTTCGTAATAATCCCGATTAAAGTATTCTCTTACAGGTGCACGTTCCATTGCGTGAAGACCCCTCTACTTCTTCTCTTTGTGGTTAGTGTAATTAAACAAAAAAGTCCGTTTATCTGCTTTCGCAAAAAGAAACGGACTCTCATTTTTTGTTCGAGGACCATAGTAGGTGCCCGAAATCAATTCGAAGTTAAATCGTTATCGGTTACCAGCGTTGGCCGCCACCGCCATACCCACCACCGCTTCTGCCGCCATGTCCGCCACCCTCTGTCTTGGGGCGTGCTTCATTGACTGTCAGTGCTCGGCCTTCCATTTCTTTCCCATTACAGCCGGCAATTGCAGCCTGTGCTTCCTGGTCCGAACTCATCTCCACAAACCCGAAGCCTTTGGAACGACCAGTATCACGGTCCATGATTACCTTTGCCGAAGCAACCGTGCCGTGAGGCTCAAATAGCGCCTTGAGCTCGTTGTCACCAATGCTGAAGGGTAGGTTTCCTGCGTACAACTTATTCCCCATCGAAAAACTCCTTTGAAACTGAAAAGATACTTTGGCTGCCAGGGCACGGATGCGCGATGCTGCCGTTTACAGTAGTAATATAGGTTCACCGCAGGTACACAAATAGGTATTCCACATAGTAAGAGTTCCAAGAGGCTATGACAAGTGCAGGAAAGCGGAAACAAAAAAGCTCCTTGCGTTGAACAAGGAGCTTTTTATGGTCGGAGTGGCGGGATTTGAACCCACGACCCCTACCACCCCAAGGTAATGTACATGCCTTTTTTGTGCAAATTTCGCCGCGTTTTCATGCTGTTTTACCAATTTGTACGCCATTTGTACGAAATTCAGTATTCGATTGATTCACGACATTAAAACGGTTCTTAAGATTGCCGATCCGGTATCGGCTGAATATTGATTGCGTCCGGTGTCCGGAAACACCCCTGACCTGTTCCGGGTCATGGCCCTCAACTTCACATTTATTGGTGACCATGCCGCGCCGGGTGTCCCGTATCCAGCCGCCGTCAGCGCCGAATTTCCTTTCAAGTATCTCCTTATGCCGTCGCCAGTACCGCCAGCGTTCGCCTAAACGATTTCGGAATATGAAACCATGCCGGTATGCGAGCATGGATATCTCATTCCACAACCGATCTGAAATCGGTACAACGTCATACTCCTTGGTCTTCGCTATCTGTGGCGGCACATTGATTGCATGAACGATCTGGCCGTCAATAACCGTTTCATTGATCCATTCCCATTCATAGCGAGCCACTTCCTTTGGCCGTCGCCCCGTTTCCCATAATGCAAGGTAGAACACCGCGAACCGTGGACTTTTCTTTTTCAGGTATTCAAGATTGCGCTCGAATTTCTCACGGGTAAGAACAAAGGTACGCACGTTTGCGCCGGATAATTTCTTCATGCCCACCGTGGGAGTGTATTCGATACGCTTTGAGATCTTGCTCTCACTTCCGGCCCAGGCATATACCGCGCATAGGTATCCATACCGATGATTTATCGACGCGACCGATGCACCCGTGGCCTTCATTTCGTTTCGCCATAGCTCAATATCTTCTCTGTAAATCTCACAAGCGTATTTTGAACCGAATCTTTTCAGGGAGTGCATCAAGGAAAATTTTTCATCCCGCGCCGCTTCCTTGAAACGCAAATGATGATACCAATAACGACCGACCAGCCGCCAGAATTTGGGATTGTAATGTACTGTCTCTTGCTTAATGTCAAAGAGCCTGTTCTCTGTCGCTTTGGTCCGTAGGGAAGCGAGCGCCGCTTCTCCCTGCTTTTCGCATCGCGCCCGGTCCGTAGAAGATCCCGTCGTGTAGATTTCGAGCGGGAACATTTCAGGGTGTCCGGGCAATTGATAACGGCACCAAAGCGATTTACCGCGCCAATAGAGATAAGACATTGCTTTTCTCCTTTGGCCGGTATACCGTATCATTAGTATACATTTTTACCGCATCACCTTCAAGAAAGTTCCGTCTTTGTCCAGATACTCACGGACCCGCGAAAGATTAAACATGCCATGACCAATGTATACACCTGTCTTTAATTTTCGCCGACAAACCCAGCGGGAAACCGTAGAATAACTTTTTCTCGACATCAGAATAAAATCCTTGTACGTGCCGATCTCCGGCATGGTGCTTTGACGTGCTGACGCGCCAGCATCCGGTTCCTGGCCGTCTCCCGTGGACCGGGCCGTCGTGTTAGTTTCTTTCATAGATTTACCCCTTTTTAAGATATTCTAAAAACCGCCTTTTCTGCTTGATTTTCGACAATATTTTCCGTTAAGGTTACATAATGTGAAATTATGCATTCTAGTTAAGTAGTATTTATCAATTGGTCAGCAAGATGGTCTGGGGTAGGGCGATCTCTTTCGCTTCCTCCGGCCTGAGGCCCTGCTCGATCAATTTCCCGACTCTCTTGCCTGCTTTCTCCAGCTCCTGGTCCAGGATGCCCTGGTCCTGATATTTCCGGTACATCTTGGGAAGATATAAGGTTCCTTTTTGCCTCTTGATATTGAGTGAGTAAAATGGGCCGGTATCTAATAATCAAAACGAGTGCCAGAACAGGAATCGGTTTTCTATGGTAAAAAAGAGGAAATGAACAAGAATTTGTTTGAAAGAGGTATCAATTTGAGGACAAGAAGGTATCAATTTGATGGTGACTGGCGGTGGACAGGCGGACACGCCTCCTGTTGTCAATAAAGTTTCTTAAGGGTAGGGTAGTGGTGCTGTGCACCTCATTTTATGTCTTTTGCCCGTTGTCTCTTCGTTCCCAAAGGTAAGGTAGAAACGCTTCGCGCAGATAATTATGTCATTTGCCTTTTCTTCTTCAGTGTAGAAAAGTGATCAAAAGACACCACCCTGCAACGCAGCTTTGCCCCCTCCGCAAGAGGCCTCCCGATTATGTCGGGAGCCTTCTGCTACGGGATGTCGCACATGTAATTTCTCCATAAGCCGATGGACATTTATGTAACCGCCGACATCCGTCGACGGTGCTTCGCCATGTTTTTCGCAGGACCGCTTATTGATCTCCTCAGATCTAATTCTTCGGCCAGGTTGCCGAAAATTATTAATTCGATATCCCGCGACGTTTCGGAGTAGGGGAACTCGCTTCGCTCAAACAAACAAGCGCTCTCTTCCGCGCAAAACATTAGCTGCGTTGATGGGGGAATCAGAGGAATTCAGAGGTCAGTATCCAAAGATCAGTGGAGAAAGCAGCCTTTGCATCATCTCATTTATATCGAGATTCTTTGGTTGAAATATATAAACAGATATTTGAAATTGCTAAGGTGCAGACAACCGAAAAACTAAATCCAGAGACTTATGATTTTACAAATGCCGGATTAAGCGACACGTGTAATTTCCTGAGAGTCCGAATGATTTTTGATGGGATGATCATAGAAAGAATTAATGAAGAAAAAGAACAGAAACAGCAGAAACAATTTCCATTCTAAAACAGGTAGAAGAGAAACGATTTTGTTTTTCAGGCGATAAATCTTTTCTTCCTAAAAAGCATCCAAGAACAATCAGCCTTATGAAAATATAGCCCCTTTTTTGACTTCGCCACACCTGACGTACCATAGGTATTCTCAAGATGGTATACCTAATATCTGTATCTATATGATACTTGATTAGTTAGATGGTATACCACTATACCTCTTATCGGTAAACCTGAGATGCACAACATGTCTACTTATCAATGTCTTACATGGTATACCAAGCGAATGGATCAAAATGAGGCAAATGAACAAAGAGATTTTCAGGGTAAAATGACACCAGATTACACCAAAGAAGAGTGAAGATATTGTCAATAAAACGGGCGAAAAAAGCTGATTTGTTTCTAATAATAATTGATTCTGAACTGAAAAGATTTGTTAATTGCGAGACAGGTTCCGATTGAATCAATGAGAATTTGGAATTAATTCCCGGATCATTTAATAGTGAATCATCTGCAGCCAGAAATGAACGAAATATAATCTTAAGCGCAGTCATTTTTGTGATGAAGAAATATCTAAGGATGCAAATATTTGCGCTGCAAAGTCCCTTCAATTCGTTCTTGAAAGTCTTTGCTGAAACAAGGTCTAAATATTTTGTGGAATCTTTATCAAAGTGAAATTAAGGGCTACAGAAATTCGATCTTGATTCAATCTTCTAATCTGAATCAATTGTCCAAACAAAACGCAGATATTTTTTTCGGTCGTCGGTATGTCGGTTTCTGAGGGTGCTGGGTGGGCGGATTCCGGGATCAGGAGAACGGGGTCTGGGGTGTAGGGCGATCTCCTTGGCTTCCTCTGGCCTGAGGCCTTGCGGTTGTGTTGGTTTCTTTGGTGTAAATTAAAGTTTCATGGGTGCAGTTCTTTGGTATGATTGAAGAACTACCAAATTCTCAACAACCAAAGGAGGCGTGCACCCATGAATCATTCAATCAGATTCTCGAACAACGTCTTCATCGTAGGGTACGGGCAAAGTGCGTTCTTGCACTCAACCCGGGACAGTCTGGAACATCATCGAAGGTGAAATGGCTATGTTCCTCACCGATATTTTGCAACAGAAGCTTCTGGAGGAACAGGATTCTCTTTTGCAACGCCTTCCGTATCAGCGCGGCGGCGACGGTAGAAAACGAAACGGATTCAAACCACTGCGCATCAAGAGCCTCTTCAACACGATGATTCTCAAGCGGCTGGCGCTGGCGCGGAAAGACGCCTTCATCCCCAATTGTAGCACTTTTTCGGACATTTGGGAAAGCGCGGAGTCGTCCCTGCTGGCAATCTCACCGGCGTGATCCGGACAAACCGCTCTGCCCGTGCACTTCCTAACATATTACTAACATTTCCCTCACAAAAATCAAACACTCGGGCAACATTTTCTTTATCCCCGTGAATAAAGGAGATTTCCCTTGATCAGCACCTTTGCCCTTGTCGTTATCGTCGTTATCATCGCGCTGCTGTTCGATTTTGTAAACGGATTCCACGATGCGGCGAATTCCATCGCGACCGTGGTTGTCACACGCACGCTCACGCCGGGTCAGGCAGTGCTTATGGCAGGTGCAGCGAATTTCGTGGGGTATTTCGCGTTCGGCATGGCAATTGCAAAAACCGTTGGCAAGGGCATTATCCAGATCGATCATGTAACGCTCCCGGTTGTTCTTGCGGCGCTCGTGGGCGCCATTGTCTGGAACATCATTACCTGGTTTCTCGGATTGCCGACCTCAAGCAGTCACGCGCTCATAGGCGGGCTGGTGGGCAGCGGCGTTGTCGCTGCAGGCATTCATGTAATACATTGGACCGGCGTGTTCACGATCATGACGTTCATCATACTCGCGCCGCTTATCGGTATGATCGGCGCCATGCTCTTTACCCTCATCCTGTTCTGGATTTTCCGCCGCGCCAGCCACACAGGAACCACCAAAGTATTCAGGTATCTTCAGCTTGTCTCGTCGTTCTGGTATAGCATCGGGCATGGAACCAACGATGCGCAGAAGACAATGGGCGTGATCGCCTTAGCCCTGTTTTCCGGCGGCATTACCCATTCATTTCAGCTGCAGGGCTGGATCGTAGTTTCCTGCTATTCCGCAATCGCGCTCGGCACGGTTTTCGGCGGATGGCGCATTGTCAAGACAATGGGAACCAAGATCACCAAACTTGGGGCAAAGGAAGGCTTTTGCGCCGAGACCGCTGCCGCCGTCGTTCTGCTGGGGACCGCACATTTCGGCATTCCGGTGAGCACCACGCACGTGATAGCAGGATCAATCATGGGGGTCGGCACGGTCGAGCAGGCCGCCAAGGTACGATGGATCACTGCGCGCAAGATCCTATTTGCCTGGGTGCTGACCATTCCGCTTTCGGCACTGTTCGCCGGTTTGAGCTATCTGCTGTTCGGCTCGTTCCTTCTTACCCACACGCGATAGATCTTTGGGCGCCTCGTCAGGCGGGGACGAACGCTCCCGTGTTGACAAAAGATGGCCGTTGTCTTTTGCGGCGAACCGGCGCCGGCTTGACGCACGGCATCGACCGGGCGACCGATGGAACCGGATTCATCCGGATCGTCGAGTGCTGAAGCGTTTCGGTATCGATAACGATTCCCTGGAACCTGCCGAAGGAGCATGAACCGCTGTTGATATACCGCTTCCTGTCGTTCAGCCAGAACGTGTTGTGAAATTCGATCTTATGCGTGTGGCCGAGAATGACCAGGTCGTGCTTCCGGAGGAGTTTCACGGCATACCGGAAATACTTGTAGGAATTGTATTTTCCCCGCCCTTTAAACCCTTCATCGTGTTCCATTGCCCAAAAGTAAATCGAGCGGGTCACGGAAAACCCGGCAAAGAGCTTGAGAACAAGATACAGGAAATAGCCGATGGATCGTCCCAGTGACGTCCCGTTGATGAAATCCGCCCGGTGGCCGTGCTCGATATGGATTCTCTCGCCCTTGCTGTTGGTGACCCCGAAATGGTCCTGCCCGTATCCCAGGCCGCAATCATGGTTGCCCTTGATGAAGACCGAGCCGATGCGTTTCAGGTAATCCACGATCTGCTTGTTGCGCGATGCGATGTCGTGATATGTGCTCTTGTAAAGATCGAACGTGTCGCCGTTGAGGATGACCTTATCGATGGACAGGGCGCGCCGGGCTTCCTCCAGGTTCTCGATGAATTCCTGCGCGTCCCAGCCGAACGTGCCGAGGTGCTGGTTATCTGAGATATGCAGGTCGGATATGACAAGCAATTTCATCCGTTGGCCTCCTTGTTGCTATCATAAATATCGCATTCATGTGTTACGGAGGTATTAGGACTTGGATAGTTTTCGGATAGGAATGGCGGAGCGTTGCAACGTGGCGGAAGGAAAGGACCGCGTTGTGGATTTGGTTGACTGGACCGTATCAACGGTCCTCTGCGGGTCCAATCGCACCAGCCTTCGGAATACATCAGTTTTCAGTATGTCAAGATTTTGCGGTGGGCCCGTGTTTTCAGCAGGGAGCGGAAATCCCGTCGAAAAGATGTTCTTTTCCAACACGCCGTAGGCTATCAGCCGGCGCCGGGCCTGGGAACAGGGAACACAATAGCGCAGATTGCTCGTCTTCGGGCTTTTCGGCACTCATTTCCAAAATACTGCCAAGGGTGCGGGCGCCGTTGCAGCGTATGGGGGAGAAGACGATGCTCGCGCCGGACCGTACGTGTTCCTGCACTAAGGCGGCAAGCGTGCGTGGAAAAACGCGGGTGTCGGAATCAAGAACCCTTGTCAGAGGCGCATTCGTCATTGTTTCGAGCTTGGAAAGCTTGTGGATTTTTGGATTTCCGGACTCGGAATGGCCGGTTGGCACGATGGTCGAGCGGATGTGGAGAAACCGCGCCATCGCCCTGTGTATGACCGGGACACACGGTTCCTCCAAACTGTCAACGGTAAAGAACACGTCGAAACCGGGGTAGTCGGACGACAGAACTGAGACGATGTTTTCTTCGAGGCCGTCGTCAAGGTTGTGCACGGTCAACAGCACGCTTACCTTGGGAAACCGGGAAAGTTTTGGGTTGACTAAAGGGACACTGCGGCGGCGGAGAACATGAGCGCGAAAAGACAATTGCAGCACGCGGATAGTGCGATGAGTGCCAACGCTATTGCATGAATAGTGAATGCATAAACCCCTATTTGACTTCCGCCTTGTTTACCAGATTTACGATTGTCCGTTTTAATTTGTCGAAGTCCACGGGCTTGATCAGGTATTCGGCGATGCCCATGGTCTTTGCCATTTCCGCTGAAACTATTTCGCTGTATCCTGTACATAATATAATCGGCACGTCCGGCCGAAGTTCAAGCAGTTTGCGGGACAATTCCAGGCCGGTAAGCCCGGGCATGGTCTGGTCCGTAATGACGATATCGAATTGCAGGGGATTGGCAGCGAATATGTCCATGGCCGCCCGGCTGTCCGTGACGCTCGATATGGAAAACCCCAGGAAGCTGAGCATTTCCTTAGCCATTGAGGCGATCATCGGTTCGTCGTCAATATATAGGATATTGATATGCTTTGTAAAGAGTGTCAGGGCCTCGTCACCAAAGGCGGCTGGTTTTCCGTCAGGTGCGGGCGCGGCAGCAGGTAGATAAATATGAAACGCGGTCCCCACGCCGACCTCGCTTTCCACGGAAATGACCCCTTTGCACCCTTTAATGATTCCGTGGACGACCGACAGCCCCATGCCTGTTCCTTCCCCCTGCTTCTTCGTTGTAAAGAACGGGTCGAAAATCCTGGTGAGGATTTCCGGTTTGATGCCATGACCCGTGTCTCGAATGGTAAAACGGACGCAGGGCGGCTGTGGCAATTCCGTGTCTTCGGACCAACCCAGAATCGGCCCGGTATGGTCTGAAAGAGTGATATGAAGAATTCCCCCGCGTTCGCGCATCGCATGCGAGGCATTGGAACACAGATTCATGAGTACCTGGTGAATTTCCGTCGTATTGGCATGGACCGTGCAGTTCTTTGTCTCGATCGCCACTCGTATTTCGATGGTCTTTGGAATTGACGAACGGACCAGTTCGAGAACCTCCGAGATCATGGCTTCCAGGCTGACCCGGGTTTTTTCCTCGCTGCCGTGCCGTGAAAATTTCAAGATCTGGGCGACCAGGTCTCGGGCGCGCTCCGCCGCGACAATGATCTGGTTGATAAAGGATATTTGCGCCGCGTCCTTCTTCTTCATGAATTTCAGGAGAAGTTCGGCATATCCCATGATCGGCATGAGAATGTTATTGAAATCGTGCGCGATGCCGCCGGCCATGGTACCGATCGATTCCATTTTCTGGGCCTGCAGCAGGCGGGCCCGGGTCTGTTTGCGATTTTCCTCAAACAGCCACAAGAGACTGGCATTGAGAACGATCCCGGCGTAAATGCCGTCTTTAAGGACTACGATGCCGTCCGGGTTCTCATTGGACGCCGAAAGCCTGAGCACTTCCTCAAGAGGCGTGTCCATGGCCACGATAAGGCTTTTCGTGATGAAACGGGATATATTCTCCCGTTTGATGAGTTCGCGACCGAAAATGCCGTACGTATAGTCTTTGAGATTGTATTCGCGCACCACGCCGACCACGGTGCCCCGACCATCCACAACCGGAAAAAAGGTCGCCTCTTTGTTGTTGCGGAAAATTCCAAACACATCATACATGCCTGCATTATGAGGAATGGGCGGAAGAAATTTGATGTAATTGGCTATGTTCATGGGATTGGACGAAGATGAATGAATTGTCATCAAACTGCCTCGGGGTACACAGAAGCGACACTGCGGATGAATCTTGAATGTTGAAATTATCCCGACCCTGTTTTCGATTTGTTAGAAAATGGTTAAGAATGTGTTATGTCAAAATGGACGTTGTTCACGGAAAAGTGCGGACCTGGCAAGGCCATAATGGAAAGCTTTTATCGTTTGTTGACTTTCGTGAGCGTCCCATATCGAAATTGAATGAAATTGTAACAGTATTCAAATATTTGAGAACGATTTTACTCTACACCGAAAGAGAGCGCATTTCCATGAAAATTCTCATCGTCCCTGTGCTTGCAGTCTGCCTGATTTCAACGTTCTCGGGCTGTTCCATAGACAGCCGCTTACGGCGCATAAGTAATGTAACGACGACGCTTGATTTGCCTTTGCAGGAATATCGGCTGCGTACCGGAGACCAGTTGACGCTGTTTTATTCCATCAAGCGGCCGGCCGACACCACGCTCTATGTCCTCGAACCGGGAGATCAGATCCGTCTCGTCGTGTCCGACCGCGAAGATATTTCTCGCTTGTACACTATAGCGCCCGACGGCATGTTGTACCTGCCGTTTGCCCAACCCATAGCAGCCGCGGGATTGGCCGCAAAAGACATCGAAGGTATGATAAAAGCCTCTTTGAAACCTCTGACCGTAAACGCATCGGTTCTCATTTCATTCGAACGGTTCAACACTCGTTCATTGGAAATCATAACGTCTTTGTCCCCGCTCAATGGACGCGGCCCGGTATTTCAGGCTGTTGTGGGCGCGGATTCGGCAATCATGCTCCCGGTAGTGGGACGAATACTCTGCGCAGGAAAAACCTATCCCAAGCTCATCGACACAATTGAAACGCTGTATAAGAAGTCCTATTCTTCGTTGCAGGTAATTCCGCTCTTCGAAAATTCAAGCCTCAATGTCGTGACTGTTCTGGGCGAAGTGCAAAAGCCGGGTGCGTTTCCGATATCCGGCAGGGTAACGCTCAGCACCGCGCTGGGGCTCGCCGGCGGCTGGATGAAAAGCGCTTCGTTGAACACACTGATTGTCGTACAGCGCAATGGTGCAAAACTTTCGATCTCGAGCATCGATTTCAAGCGCGACCTGTTCATCGTTTCGCAATTGCCGCTTTCAGCAGGCGATGTCGTGTTCGTGCCGTCCAAGCCCATTACCGATGTCAATGTGTTCGTCGATGAATATATCCGGCAGAACCTGCCTATCGGCGTGGGCCTGAGCATCCCGGTATTATTCTAGCCCACCTGCTTCGCTGGCGGATTGCTCAATCGGATTTCTTTATCTACGCAGGAAGCGCAGATAATCCATATATAGAGGCTAAGGCATTAGAACTTCCACTATCAAGCGAGACTAACCGTGGTGAAAGAATTACTCGTCGTTTTTTTCAGGTGGAAAAGGGACATAGCCATTGTCTTCGGGCTGATTGTCCTGTTTTCGATCATCTTCGCCTTTTCATCCCAGCCGATCTATGAATCCAGCGCGAATGTTCTCATCCTGCCGGGACGGGACAAGAAGCCGTTTCTGCCCGATCAATACACGGCCAATTCACCCTCATATGTCCAGGTAAGCGCCGAAGACATCGCCGACGAGATCAAGATAATGACCAGTTACCCGGTTTTGAAATCCGTGGTCGAACACCTTGGCCTTGAAAAAGAAAGTAAGGCGTCCAAGAGAAAGGGAATTTCGGTTGTCACCGGCGGCGTGAACGACGCGGTAACCGGAGTGCTGGAAATTTTCGGCCTCAAGACGAGAATTCCCGCGAATGAAGCAGCGGTCAACCGTCTGCGAAATCAGATCTTCATCAATTTTGTAACCCGTGCGAACGTGATTTCCGTTCGTTGCCGCGACGTGACACCCCAGGACGCCACGATCAAGGTCAATGCCGTTGTCGAGGCGTATATTGCGCATCATCTCAAGGTGTTTTCCAATTCCGGCGCTGCCACGGCGATCAAATACATCGGCGATGAATACAACGTGAAGCTGAAACAAATGGAAGACTCGTTGCAGACGTTCAAGACAAGGTATAACATCGTCGATGCTGAATCAGAGTATCAAGATATCCAGAAAAAACTCCTGGAAGCTAAATCCAAACTCCTGCTGCTCAAACGGCTCGATCCCGAGCAGATAAAAGCCTCTGATCTGGCAAATGTTTCCGATGATCCGACGTTTGCACAATTGCAGACTAAATTGACTGAAGCGGATCTTAACTATATAGAATTGAGTACGAGGTACGGCAAGGACGAGGGAAAGGTCGTTGCCGCCTCAAATGAAATAAAGGAAATAAAGCGGTTTGTGGGACAGCGGATTTACATTAGTATAGAGAACTGGCAGCAGCTCATGCGAAAGTACCAGGAGCGGTTCTCCGAACTCGAACAGCGCAAGCTGGTCGTGGACCAGCTCGACAGGGAAATCGCAAACCTCAAGGGCGTCTATGAATTATCAAGCCAGAAATCAAATGAAGTGCTCATCAATTCCGTCATGGACAACGCATCGGTGACGTCGGTGCGGGTCATCGAGAACGGCCATGATTCCATGGTGCCGGTATTCCCGCGGAAAACCCGTATCATTGCTCTTTCCCTGATTTTCGGCTTTTTGGCCGCGGCGGGATACGGGTTTTTCAGAAACGCCATTTCGACGCATATGTTCACGGTCGCCGACGTCGAGGCGCTTACCCGCAAGCCCGTGGTCGCCTCGGTGCCCGATTTCTCCCCTTCAATGAACGGAAATCTCTATTCCGCGTCGTCAAGGAACCTCATACCGGTCGTCAATTTGATCGACGCGGCCCCGGTTCCCTGCGTCGCGTTCTTCATAGCGCCGTCAATGGAAGCCGGGACCAGTTATATAGCCACCTCGGTCACGGCCCTTGTGGCGAGCAGGGCCGCAAACAAAGTGCTTCGCATTGACATTTGTTCCGATTCGGGCAGGCTTGCAAAGAGCGGCAGGAAACTTTCGATGAATGCCAAACCCACGCCGGAAGCGATCAAGGAAAAAATCGTCCCTGCATTCCAGACCAAGTCCGACATGCTTGAGATCGCCCTGCCGTCCACGGGTCTGCCGGAGCAGAAAGACATCGACGCAATCTTCTCGATACTCAAGGACTTCGGCTATACGCATATTTTTCTGGATATGTCCATGCATCGCGCCGACCCGCTGTATATCTCGTTTGCCAAGTATGCATCACTCATTTTCCCCGTCGTCGCCTACAATAAAACAAAGCGTTTCGCGCTGTTGCGCCTGATCAACAACCTGACGCATCACGGGCATGGCGTAAACGGCTGCGTTTTTAACCGCCGGAAGAACGAGATTCCCGAACTTATTTATCAATGGTTGTAGCGCGATGAGCGGCTCCATTGCCCATCGTGCGCCGCGTTTCCCCGAGAAAGCTGACGTCAAGGGGATGCTCTTGAAATCGGGAGTTTTGATCGCCGCATGCCTGTGCTTTGCCAAATTGATCGTCGGCGTTTCGAATCTGGAGCCCCGGTATTTCGGCGCCGTTGTCGTCATTGCGCTTACT
>Ga0182027_10006843_pt1 | contig 16974 bp, 12 predicted proteins | sample 712E1DmetaG_FD_121300 | JGI IMG/M metagenome (GOLD analysis project Ga0182027, IMG submission 121300) | Permafrost microbial communities from Stordalen Mire, Sweden - 712E1D metaG (Illumina Assembly) | ecosystem: Environmental > Terrestrial > Soil > Wetlands > Permafrost | place: Sweden... | reverse complement strand
GTGCCGGGCCGATATGCGCCTTCGTCGCGCCTCGGCCTCCGTGTCAGAGCATTTACGCCGCGGCTCCGAATCGGGTTGGGTTTCGCTGCGACTGCCGCGGCTCTGGTCGTGGCCGTCGTGGCCGGAAACCTGCTGGTCTCGCTGCGTCAGGGCCAGAGCGGTGGCGTCGATCAGAATGCCCCGAATTCAGGTTCGGGCTGGACCTGGCAGCGCGGCGACGGGAAACTGGTTGGGGGCGTCGGTACGGTAGCCAATGGTTACGTGGCCGATTGCATGCAAGAGGGTTCCGGCGGGCAGGCCCCCAGTGTGTTCGCCTGTAGCTCTCGGGATGGAGCCAATTGGTCCGAAGGCATCGACTCCGGGATGATGTCCGTAGAAGGCGTGCAGCGATTCATCCCTGCCTCCGTTGCCGTGATCGGCGACACCTATGTCGCGATTGTCGGGACATACTTGGGCGCCACGGCGGCCACTCCGACACCGGGCAGCTCGGTCGGATCATCCCCGACCTACCGGCTCGCGCGCTCGACGGATGGCACTCATTTTCAGCTGGTCGATTCCTCGCAATTCCAGAATCTGGGCCTGGGGCCCGTCGTCGCCGAGTCGGGCGAGTTCATGGCCATCGCCAGCGATTCCGATTGGAACAGCTGGGTCTTCACTTCACCCGACGGCCTCGAATGGGTGCGCTCGAGCCAGCTCCCGGCGGGCCATTGCACCAACGGTCCATGCCCCACCGGCCCGGCGGGGTTGTTCGTGACCGTCGGCGAGACCGGCGCATGGAGATCTGTTGACGGCAAGAGCTGGACAGCCATCCAGCTCCCGGTCGCGACGAACCAACTCACCGTCTATTCCGTTCCGGGTGGCGGTTTCGTTGCCCTGGACGAGCTCCAGGGCGCCGCGAGCTACCGGATCCTCCGCTCGGCGGACGGTCTGCACTGGACCGTCGACCAGGGGGACTTGAGCGGTGAGCCGCACGATCTGGTCTCGGCCGGGGGCCTCCTGTTCGTTGACGTCATCCCGCCCAGCGGTTCCGACGCCAACGCCAATCCCATCTGGCAGTCTGCTGATGGGGGCCGCACGTGGCAGCCGCTCCTTGATGGATACGGCCGGCAGGTCTCGGGGACTCCGCAGGCCTTCGGCGACCTCCTCGCCATCTCGGCCCCTCCTGTGTACGGAGTCACGACGTTGGCGTCTCTCGAGTGGGTTGGGGGACGCCGCCCATGACTGCCGCCGCCTCACGAAGTGCCGGGTCGCCGTAGCCGACGCGCTGAGACGCCGCCACTCTTACGGTCGGACTGCGGACGGCCGAATACAATCGGCCCGTGACCCCCGAGCTCGAAGCCACGCTCAAACGGCTGCCGGACCGGCCGGGCGTGTACCTGATGAAGGACGCCCGCGGCACGGTCCTGTACGTGGGCAAGGCCCAGAGCCTGCGCAGCCGCGTCCGGAGCTACTGGCAGAAGCAGGCCGCCGGCGGCGAGATCCACCTCATTCGCACGGTCATCGACAAGATCGTCGACCTCGAATACACGATGACCGACTCGGTCAGCGAGGCGCTGCTGCTCGAGATCAACCTCGTCAAGCGCTACCGACCGCGCTACAACGTCCGGCTTAAGGACGACAAGAGCTACCCGTTCATCAAGATCACCGGCGACGAATTCCCGAGGGTCGAACGGACGCGCAAGCTCCCGGCCGACGGCAGCCGGTACTTCGGGCCGTATGCGTCGGCGAGCAGTGTCGACGAGGCCATGAACCTCATCCGGCGCATCTTCCCGTTTCGGACGTGCGGGCTGGACATCCACGAGGGCCGCAAGGCAATCGAACGGCCCTGCCTGCTGTACCACATCAAGCGCTGCCAGGCGCCATGCGTCGGCTACATCAGCAAGGCCGACTACCGGACCGACATCGAGCAGATCGAGCGGTTCCTCGAGGGCCGACAGGAAGTCGTGGCCCGCGAACTGACGCGCCAGATGCAGGCCGCCTCCGAGGCCACGCAGTACGAGCGGGCAGCGGCGCTCAGAGACAAGGTCCGGGCCGTGGAGCGGACGATGGAGAGCCAGAAGATGGCCGCTCACGCCACGACCGAGGAGGACGTGCTGGGGCTGGCCCGCCAGGACACGCAGGCCGCCGTCCAGCTCTTCGCGGTTCGGGGCGGGAAGATGGTGGGGCGCGACGTGTACCTGCTCGACGCCCCGCGCGAGACAGACGACGCCACTGTGCTGGCGGGCTTCGTGAAGCAGTACTACGGGCGCGCCACGTCCATCCCGCCGGCCGTGCTCGTGCCTTGCGCTCCGGATGAGTCCGCCGACCTGGAGGCTTACCTCACGACCCGTCGCGGGACCACGGTCCGCTTCCACGTCCCGCAGCGCGGCGACAAGCGCGAGCTGCTGGCGCTGGCCACGCGCAACGCCACGGAGACCCTCGCCCGCGAGCATGCCCGCTGGCTGGCGGACCAGGGCAAGACCCTCGCCGCGCTCGAGGAGCTGGGCCAGGCGCTCGACCTGCCCGTGGCCCCGCTCCGGATCGAGTGCTACGACATCAGCAACTTCGCTGGGGCCCAGTCGGTCGGCAGCATGGTCGTCTTCGAGGACGGCCGGCCCCGCACCGGCGAGTACCGTCGCTTCCGCATCAAGGAAGTGGTTGGCGCGAACGATTTCGCCAGCCATCAGGAGGTGTTGCGGCGCCGCTTCCATCGGGCCAGGACAGGCGAGGAAGGCAATGAGGAAGAGTTGCGCTGGCAGCTGCCCGACCTCGTGGTCATCGACGGCGGCAAGGGCCAGCTGTCCGCGGCGAAGGAAGTCCTCGACGAGCTGGGCTACCACGATCTGGCGGTAGTGGGGCTGGCCAAGGAGCGCGAAGAGATCTTCCTGCCGGATCGCGACGAGCCCGTGCTGCTACCCACGACCTCGCCGGCGCTGTACCTGATGCAGCGTCTTCGCGACGAGGCCCACCGCTTCGCGATCACATATCACCGCTCGCTGCGGGCCAAGGCGGCCATTCGATCGGCATTCGACGACCTGCCCGGCGTGGGCCCCAAGCGACGCGCCGCCCTGCTGCGCGTATTCGGTTCGGCCAAGCGGGTTCGCGAGGCGCCGCTCGAGCAGGTGGCAGCCGTGCCGGGAATCGGTACGGCCCTCGCCGCGAAGATCAAGGCGGCCCTGGAAGGCTAGGGGAGAGGTGTCCGGGTCATGCTCCGGCCGGGCCCGCAAGAGCGGCGGCGCCACGGCCGCGCGCCCCCGACCCGAACCCTGCTATCATCCCGCCTCGTGCGAAGACTGCTGCCTCTCCTGATCCTCTTCATCGGCGTGCTGGCCGTATACGTGGATATGCCCGGCTCGCATTTTGCGGTGCTCAGCAACATCGACGCCGGCTTCGGCCAGGCGATGGATACGAAGCTGGGCCTCGACCTCAGCGGTGGTGCGTCGATCACGTACCAGGCCCTGCCCGCCAACGGCCAGGCACCGGACTCAGCCGCGATGCAAGAGATCCGGACGATCATGGAGAACCGCGTCAACTCGACCGGTACCACCGAAGCGATCGTCCAGACCGAACAGAGCGATGAAGTCCGAGTCGAGGTCCCCGGCCAGGTAGACCCCCAGGCCGTCGCCGATCTCGTCGGCCAGACGGGCGACCTGGAGTTCGTGCTCCTGCCGCCCGCGCAATACGGCACCAACGCCGCCGCCGGCGCCACGGCTCTGCCGGCGCCCGACACCACCATCGACCCGTCGCTCCTGGACGCCAACGGCAAGGGCCAGTTCAGCGGCGGGCAGCTCGACCCGAGCGGCATCCAGTGGCAGTTCAACGCGTCGGCCGGCGCTGGCTATGAAGTGGCTTTTGCCTTCAAGAGCCCCTACGGTGACCAGTTCGGGACCTGGTCCGCCGACCACGTCACCGACTACTTCGCCATAGTCCTCGACCGCAAGGTCGTATCGACGCCATATATCCAGAGCGCCATCACCGGCGGCAAGGGCGTGATCAGCGGCAACTTCACGATCGACAGCGCCAAGCAGCTGGCCACGGTTCTGCAGTACGGCTCCCTGCCGTATCCGGTCGTCGAGATCAGCCGCACCAGCGTTCCCGCCTCGCTCGGCGAGAGCTTCCTGAGGCAGACGTTGATTGCCGGCGGCATCGGCATCTCACTGGTCCTGCTCTTCATGCTCGTCTACTACCGCCTGCCGGGTCTGGTGGCCAGCATTGCGCTGGTCTACTACGGCCTGGCCGTCTACGCCCTCTTCCGGATAGTTCCGGTGACGTTGACTCTGGCCGGAGTGGCGGGCTTCGTGCTCTCGGTAGGTATGGCGGTCGACGCCAACATCCTGATCTTCGAGCGAACCAAGGAAGAGCTGCGAACGGGCAAGACGCTTCCCAGCGCGGTCGAGGCCGGCTTCAACCGGGCCTGGAACTCCATCCTGGACTCGAACGTGTCGTCGCTGATCACGGCATCGATCCTGTTCTTCGGCGGGTCCTCCACGATCAAGGGCTTTGCCCTCGTGCTGATGATCGGTGTCGCGACCTCAATGTTCACCGCCGTCACCGTGTCGCGAGCCCTGCTGCGGTTCGTGGTGAAGCAACAGTTCGCTCAGAGGGCCTGGCTCTTCGGGGTGAGTGACGAGGAATTCCAGGCTAGAGCCCTGGGCGGTCGACTCGCCCGGCGGGAGGCCCGCGGACGTGTTTGACATCATCGGCAAGAGGAACTGGTTCTTCCTCTTCTCCGGTCTGATCCTGGTTCCCGGGCTCATCTTCATCATCCTGACCCCCCTCTCGAACGGGCAGGTCGGGCTGAAGTTCTCCGTGGACTACACGGGCGGAACGGTCTGGGAGGTCCAGTTCAAGAACGTCAACGCCTCGGCCGATGAGATCAAGGCCGTGCTTGTCAGCCACGGGGTCACCGACGCTGAGATCAGCCAGGACACCGACAAGTACTTCACGATCCGAACCAAACGATCCGACCTGTTTCCTCAGCCGACGCCCACGCCGACCGTGAACCCGTCTGCCTCCGCGAGCGCCGCGGCTGCGGCCAGCGCTTCGGCCGCGGCCAGCGTTTCGGCCTCGCCGAGCCCGACGGCTTCGCCAACGCCGACGGCTGCGCCCAGCTCGAGCGCCAGCGCGGGCGCAAGCGCCAGCCCGGCCGAAAGTGCGAGCTCTGCCGCCAGCGCGAGCGCGGCGGCAAGCGCTTCTGCTTCCGCGGCCGCGTCGGCAACGCCCACGCCAACGCCCAGCCCGACGGTGGTGCTCGACGGAATCGATAGCTACGCCAACAAGCCGTGCTCGCTCGTGGTCCCGACGAAGGGCACGATCGGCGAGATCGCCGCGGCGATGCAGGCGGATCCGAAGCTCGGCACCATCTCCTGCACCCGCACGACCGCGACGGTCGGGCCGGTGATCAGCTCTCAGCTCATCCAGCAGGCCATTGAACTCATCCTATTGGGTTCGCTCGGCATCCTGATCTGGGTCTGGATCAGGTTCGGCAACGTCAAGTTCGGGGCCACGGCCCTGATCGCGCTGGTCCATGACGTGGTCGTCGTGGTCGGCATCTTCGCCATCCTCGGCACCCTGTTCGGGGTGCAGGTAGACGCCTTATTCGTGACGGCGATGCTGACCGTCATCGGCTTCAGCGTCCACGACACGATCGTCGTCTACGACCGGATCCGCGAGAATAAGGCCCGCCACGCCGGCGAGCCGTTCGACCGGATCGTCAATCACTCGATCCTGCAGACGTTCGGCCGGTCGATCAATACCAGCCTCACGGTCGTCGTGACGCTGACGGCGCTGCTGCTGTTCGCGGGCTCCTCGATCCACTACTTCGTATTGGCCCTGTTGATCGGCATCATCTCGGGCACGTACTCCTCGATCTTCAACGCCAGTCCGCTACTCGTGGTCTGGCAGCTCTGGGAGGACAACCGCCGAGCCGCCCGCCTGGCCGCAATGCGTGGTAGCCGTCGGAGCTAGCCCGGATGCGCCGAGCGCGGGCCCGGCCCGGGCCAGCCGCCTCTGGTGAGCCTCAGATACGTCGCGGTTGAGCCGCGGCTGTCATCCTGGACGCCATGATCGTCTCGAGCTTCCAGTGGCGAGTCGCGCCTGCCGTCGCCGTCGATTCCGAGGCCCAAGCGATGGCCGTGGAGCGTGGCATCTCGGGGCGGCTACTGAAGCTGCTCGCCGGCCGCGGCGTGACGACCGCCGCCGATCTGGAGCAGTTCCTGGCGCCGGCGGAAGACGGCCTGCACGACCCCTGGTTGCTGCCCGATGCCGGCGTGACAGTCGAGCGAGTGGCCCTGGCGCGGTCGCGTGGCGAGCGCGTGCTCGTGTACGGCGATTTCGACGCGGACGGCCTCACCGGGCTGTCGATACTGGTTCTGGCGCTGCGAGCACTCGACATGGACGTGGCGCCGTACGTTCCTGAGCGGCTGGGAGACGGGCACGGCCTGTCGTTGCGGGCCATCGATCTGGCAGTGGCGGAGGGCCGGACGCTCATCCTCACGGCCGACTGCGGCACCAGCAGCGCGGTGGAGATCGAGCTGGCGGGTGGCCGCGGCATCGAAGTGCTGGTGACGGACCATCACCACGCGTCCACCTGGCCGGCGGCGGCGGTTGCGGTAGTCAACCCAGCTCGCGACGACAGTGCCTACCCGGAGCGGAACCTGACCGGCGCCGGCGTGGCCTGGAAGGTGGCGCAGCTGCTGATAGGGGAGTTGGGCGGAGAGGGGAGTGGCTCGGCGACTGGCGGGTCGGCCGGGAGCGTGGCGGCCGGCACGCTCGCGGGCCGCGCGCGCCGTCCGCTGCCTGAATCGGTCCGGGCCCTCACGGATCTGGCGCTCATCGGGACCGTGGCGGACGTTGCGCCGATCCTAGGCGAGAACCGCTCGATCGCACAGCTCGGCCTGGAGCAGCTGCGGGCCGGGGCGCGGCCGGGCCTGGCGGCCCTCATAGAGCGGGCCGGAGTGGCGCGCGATCGGCTCGACCTGGACGACATCGGATACGCGATCGCGCCACGGCTCAACGCTGCGGGCAGGGTGGGGGAGGCGGGCCGCGCGGCGCGACTGCTGCTCGCTGCCGACCGCGCGGAGGCCGACGAGCTGGCCGCCGAAATCGAGAAGGCCAATCTGGATCGCCGCGAGATGACGCGGCTGGCAATCGCCGAAGCCAGGCGCGAGCTCGGGCTCGGGCCGGGACGCGAGGGGGCGACGCCGGACGAAGCCACTGAAGCCGCCGGCGCGGTGCCCGCCACTCCGGCTACGCCGGCCGCTACCCTCGCCGACCTGCCGGCGGCGGTCCTCGTCAGAGGGGAGTGGGGCGTCGGGATCATCGGCCTCATCGCGGGCCGCCTCGCAGAAGACCTCGGGCGGCCCGCCGTGGTCGCGACAACCCTCGACGCCGAGGCCGGCACGTTGCGGGCCTCGTGTCGGAGCGGCGGCGGCGTCAACCTGGCCGAGGCTCTCATCGCCTGCGGCGATCTGCTGATCCGCCACGGCGGTCATCGCGCCGCCGCGGGCTTCGACATCGCCGCCGATCGCTGGCCCGAGTTCGCAGCGCGCTTCATCGGCATCGCCGCCGCGGAGGCGCGCCCTCCGGTGGCCGCCGAGCTGACCGTGGACCTGGTCCTGCCGGCCGATTCGGTCGACTACGAACTCGTTCGCGAGATCGGCCTTCTCGCGCCAACCGGCGCCGGCAACCCACCTCCGACCGTGGCCGTCACCGGGCTGAAGGTCATGAGGGTCCGTTCCGCCGCCGGCGGCCACACCCAGCTGGTGCTGCGCCGGAGCCGCGACGTTCTCGACGCCGTGGCGTTTCGTCGGCCGGACCTGGTGGCGATGCTGCACGAAGGCGATCGCATCGATGTCGTCGCTCGCGCGGCCAGCCGCAAGTTCGGCGGCTTCGAGTCGATCCAGCTCGAGGTCATCGATGTCGCGGCCGAAGGCGAGCAGCTTCTGGAGCCCGGGCGAACCACGGCGACCGCGGCGCCGTAGCGCCCACTCCGGCCGCTCGCGGGTCCGCTACGCTTCGAAACCATGAAGACCTACCTCGAACGCCTGGCTGCCCGGACCCGACAGGTCGGCTCCGTCCTCTGCGTCGGCGTCGACATCACGCCCGAAGCCCTGCCCGATGGCTTCCCGCCGACACTCACCGGGGTCGAGCGGTTCTGCGAGATCCTGCTCGACGCGACCGTGCCGTATGCCGCTGCCGTCAAGCCGAACGTGGCCTTCTTCGAGGCGTTCGGCTCGGCCGGCATCGCGGCGCTGGAGCGGCTGCGCGGCCGCGTGCCATCGGACGTGCCGTTCATCGCCGACGTCAAGCGCGGCGACATCGGTTCCACGGCCGCCCGCCAGGCCGTGGCCCTGTACGACAGCCTGGGCGTGGACGCGATCACGGCCAACCCGTACGTGGGTTCCGAGGCGCTCGAGCCGCTGCTGTCACGCGGCGATCGCTTCGCCTACCTGTTGTGCCGCACCTCGAACCCCGGCGCGGGCGAGCTGCAGAACCTCGAAGTCGCGGCCGACGCGGCGAGCGGTGCGCCGTCTGAGCCGCTCTACGCCAGGGTCGCTCGTCGCGCGCAGGCCTGGGGCCCGGGCGGCACGGTGGGCCTGGTCGTCGGCGCCACCGCTCCCGCCGAGTTGGAGCGTATCCGTGGCATCGCCCCGGGCCTGGCGCTGCTCGTGCCGGGCGTGGGCGCCCAGGGTGGCGAAGTGGAGCCGGTCCTGAGGTTCGGTCCCGCGGTAGCGGCCCCGGCCGGCGGACGCCCCGGCGGCGGCCTGCTGGTCAACGTCTCGCGCGGCATCTCCGGCGCGGCGGGCAAGGCTGGCGGCGCGCCAGACAGGGCCGCGGCGACTTCCACCGATGTCGCGGAACACATGGCGTCGGCGGCGCGCGAATGGTCCGCTCGCCTCCGCGTCGCCGGCTGACGAACGCCGGCCCGTGCTGGACGTGTACCGTCTGCGCGAGCAGAGGAGGTCGCATGACCAGCCTGACCGTTTCGATTCCCGAACATGTCTTGCAGATGGCTCGCCGTCGAGCGCTCGAGCGGCGGACTACTGTCAACGAGGTCGTGCGCGATTGTCTGGAGCGGTACGCGGAGTCGGTCGCACCGAGGCTGCTCTTGCGGCGCTCGCCGAGCTCGCTGAGACCGCAGATTCGAGCAGCGGTCCCGGCGGTCGAACCTGGACGAGGGATGAGCTCCACTAGCGGCCAACCCGCGGACGCCAGGGATCTACGCGTCTGCGCCAGCGAGGGGACTGCTGCCGAGCGGGCGACGCGCCGACAACTACCACGAGTCTAGCTGCGCTCCGGCGGCGCCCGACTGAGGAAGCAACCCGATGACCAACGATCCCGGTTTCGATAGCACCCGCAGGTTTGCGGCCGGGGAAGTCAAGCGCGTGCTGGGTCTGACCGAGCCATCGCTCGATCGGCTCTTCGCGAAGGCGCGCACGGTGCTCGGGCAGGATCGGACCGCCGAGTGCCTCGACCTGGCCCGGCAGGCGCGCCTGACCCGCCGCTGGGTGCCGGCATCCGCGATGGCCGCGCTCGTGGCGGGAACGCAGGAGCTGGGACCCGAGTGGTGGACTCGGGCGCACGAGGAGCTGGACGAGAACCGGGCCTGGGTGGCGCGGGGCACACCCGACAAGCTGCTGATGGCTGGCCACGGCGACCCGGCGACCGAGGACGGCGGCTCGTGCCTCGATCTGCTGGGCAACTGGATCGCGGACGACGCGGCCGACAAGGCCTGGGGCCGGCCGGTCGACCGTATCGATATCGACGACCCCCGAGTCGACGGTCGAGTGGGCGTGCCAAAGGGAGCGAAGGCCGGTGACCGGGTTACGGCCATCGTTGACATCGGCTGCCGGGTCTGGATCGACATCGTCGATCGCAATGCCGAGGCCGAGAGCGAGGCCGGGGCCGCGCCGCGGGCCGCTCTCCCGCCGCGCCTGGGAACGCGGCTGGCGGAGCGCAGGTTCCACGATGTCGCGCAGATCCGACCGGCGTGGGCCATGGCGACGTCGACGGCGCCAGTCCGACTGCCCGGCGAGACGGCCGGCCGCGCGACCGACCCATACGCCGCGAAGCTCGAGGCCGACGTGTCCCGGCGCCTGTACGAGTGGGCTAAGGCTCAGGGCGTCACCGCGCAACAGCTCGCCGGACCGTGGCGAACGATCGACGGCCTGTGGTCGGCGCGCCTCCGTCTGGGCCTGATCTACGGCCGTCCGGGCGCCTGGATTACGTTCGACGACGCGGTCATCGCGGCGGTCGACGACGACCGAGCGGCCCTCCAGGAGGCGCTGGCGTCCCTCGGCGTCTGAGCGGACGGTTCGCCACGCCCCGGACCGCGAACCGGACCACGAACCGGCGCGGGGGCACGGCGCGATACACTGAGGCCATGAGCAGCACAGCGGACGCGGCGGGAGCGAGCGTCGGCGGAACTACCGCGGAGGCCGGCATCGGCCCCAGGGTGAGACGCGCGTCGGCGGCCCCGCGCCGTGCCGCCCCGCGCGAGAACCGGCAGCATGTCGTGATCCTGACCGGGCTTTCGGGCGCGGGCAAGACGGCGGCGACCAAACTGTTCGAGGACCTCGGCTACACCTGCATGGACAACGTTCCGGGTGAGTTGCTGCCGGACCTGGCCGAGCTAGTTTCGATCGATCGCCAGCGCTTCGAGAAGGTCGCGATCGTGCTCGACGTCCGGGCCGGCAACGCCACGCTCGCCCTGGCGGCGATGCGCGGCGCCCTCGAAGGTCGTGGCATCAAGCCGCGGGTCATCTTCCTCGAGGCCCGCGACGACGTCCTGATCCGTCGCTTCTCGGAGACGCGCCACCGCCATCCGCTGGCCGGCCGCCGTGGCATCGCCGGCTCGATCTCCGAAGAGCGACGCGTGCTCGAGCCGGTTCGAGCCGACGCCGACGTCGTCGTCGACACCTCCGATCTGTCGCTGCGGCAGCTGAAAGAGCGCATCTTCACAAACCTCGAAGACGCGCCGGCGGGCCAGGAGCTGGTCTTTCAGCTGATCAGCTTCGGCTTCAAGTACGGCGTGCCGCTCGAGGCCGACCTGGTCTTCGATGTCCGGTTCATGGAGAACCCGTACTACGTCGACGCGCTGCGGCACCTGTCCGGCCTGACGCCGGCCGTGCGCGACTACGTCATGGGCCAGCCGATCGCCAAGCAGTTCTTCGACTTCCTGGCCAAGTTCCTCGAGCTGACGGTCCCGGGCTTCGTGAGCGAGGGCAAGACACGCCTGACGATTGCGATCGGCTGCACCGGCGGCTACCACCGCTCGATCGCGATCGCCGAAGAGCTCCGCGAGTGGCTAGAGAAGAGCGGCTACGGCACCGTCGCGGTCTTCCACCGAGAGCTGGAGCGCGGATGAGGCTGCCGAGGATCCGGGTCAGCGGCTCGGTCTTGCGGCGCTGGCTCGAACCGGGCATCGGGCTTAAGCGCTGGCTGCTCGTCGTCTTCGCCGGTGAGGCGCTGCTGGCAATCGCCGGTGCGCTATTGCTTCGCCAGGTCTACCGCGAGTACGTGTTCTCCGGCCCGAGTCAGAGCCTTCTGTATGTGGTCACGCTGCAGTTCCTGCCGTACTGGCTGCGCGGCCTGATCGTCGGCGGCGGCGGGGTCGGCCTGTTCGTATACGGATCGTGGCGAGCGATTCGGGTCCTGATGGGGCCGTTCCTGTCGGCCGAAAGCGACCAGCCGCTCGTCGAGGTGATCTACCAGAAGCGCTTCCTGTCGCGCGGCCCCAAGATCGCGGTCATCGGCGGCGGAACGGGCCTGTCCACGCTGCTGCGCGGGATCAAGGAGCACACCAGCAACATCACGGCCGTGGTTACGGTCGCGGACGATGGCGGCTCTTCGGGCCGGCTTCGCGAGGAGCTGGGAATCCCGGCGGTAGGAGACATTCGCAACTGCATCGTCGCGCTGGCGGACTCCGAGCCGCTGATGGGCGAACTCCTCCAGTACCGCTTCCCGGGCGAGGGCGAGGGCAGCCTCGGCGGCCACACCATCGGCAACCTGCTGCTGGCGGCGATGGCGTCGGTTCAGGGCGACGACTTCGAAGAGGGCGTCCGACAGATGAACCGGGTCCTGGCGGTTCGAGGCCAGGTCGTGCCGGCGACGGGGACGGCGGTCACGCTCCATGCCCGACTGCTCGACGGGTCCGAGATCACCGGCCAGTCGGTCATCGCGCGGTCGACCCGGATCGATCGAGTCTGGCTGACGCCCGACAACGTCGCGGCCGGCGACGACGCCCGGCGTGCGATCGAGGAGGCCGACCTGGTGGTCATCGGACCCGGCAGCCTGTACACGAGCATCATGCCGAGCCTGCTCCTGCCCGAGCTCCTGGCTGCGGTGCGAGCGTCCGCGGCCCTCAAGCTCTTCGTCTGCAACGTGGCCACGCAACAGGGCGAGACGCAGGGCTACGACCTGGCCGACCACGTGGCGGCGCTGGAGCGCCACACCGGCGCCGGCTGGATGGACGTGGTCCTGGCCAACAACCGATTCGATGCCAGGCGGCCTGGCGACTACTTTGCGGAGCCGGTCAAGCTGCGCTGGCCGCCGGTCGCGATCTCCGCCGCGCCGATGCCACGGCTGGTACTCGACGATGTCGTGGCTCCGAACAATGCCCACCACCATGACCCGGCCCGGCTGGCCGCCGCCGTGATGCACGTCTACGAGCGCGAGTCGTTTGGGCGGCGGCGCTCGCGGGTCTCGCGGACGGCGTAGTGGCCGCGGTGGCATGACGACCGCGGAGCGCGATTTGGTGGGGGCCCTGAGGGCCGAGCTGGCCGCGATCGATCCGCACAGACGCTGCTGCCGCATCGCCGAGTCGGCCGGACTCGCCGGGGCATTCGAGTCGCGGCGGCGGAACATCCATCGGCTGGCCCTGCGCCTGAGTCGAGCCCGGGCGGGAGAGGGGACGGACGCGCATGGCGGTTCGGGCGGTGCGCCGGGCGCCGGGCCGAGTCCGGTGGCGCCGCCGCCGTTCGAATGGGCCCGCGCCGCCGAGCACTGCCGGACCGCGTATCTGCGGGGCAGGTTCCTGGCGCACGGCTCGTTGAGCCTGGCCTCGGGCCGGACCCACCTCGAGTTCGTCCTGCCGCCCGAGGAGGCGCGGCAGCTGTGCGACCAGCTCGACCAGCTCGAGATGCCGGCCCACTGGCGCCTCCGGCGCGGCCGTGGGGTCGTCACCTGGAAGAGCGTGGAGACCGTGGTCACCTTCCTCAAGGTCCTGGGCGGTGGCTCGTCGCTGCTGGAGCTGGAGTCGCGGCAGGTCTCGCGGTCGGTGCGCGGCGACCTCAACCGCGTCATCAACGCCGAATCCGCCAACCTGGGCCGGGCCGTGGCGGCCGCCGCGCGTCAGCTCGAGGCCATCGCCACGCTCGAGGCCGACGGCCGCCTGGCCGAGCAGCCGTACGCGGTGCGGCTCGTCGCCGACGCTCGGCGCGAGGTGCCCGAAGCCACGTTCACCGATCTCGCCGAGCGCCTCGGCCTGCACCGCTCCGCCGTCCAGCGAGCGCTCGATCGCGTCGAGCGGCTGGCGCTCCACCCCGACGAGGGAGTGGGGCAGCGCGGCCGGCGGAGGGGCGGGCGGCGCGGGCTCGGCCGGCCGCGCTAGGCTCGGGGCTCGGCGCGGCGGTGGCGGCTGGGTCGGTGGTCGTCGCTGCTCAGAGCGGCACACAAGATCGACGAAACACGTGCGAGCCGCGCCGACTTGCTCACCCTGCGAGCATATCCGCCATTGTCGACGGCGCGCAGCTGCTCGATCGGCCAATCCTGACCAGACAGGGGCCCTCAGTCGGCCCATCGAGGGTCCTCTACCGCGATTTCCAGGCCATTTCGGCGCGACGTGGAGTCCGATTTGAGCAGCAACGACCTGACAGGGCTGGCAAAGCCGGCTCATGTGTCGCATGTGCTCACTACACGAGCACCACCCGCGGCGGTATTCCTGGCACGCCTGGTCGTTCGCTGGCTAGACTCGTTCGATGACCGTTGACAACCCATCTCGTCGGCTGCAGGGGCTGCTGTGGCTGGCCGTCATCGCCTGGGCCGGGCTGATCTTCGCCCTGTCGGCGACGCCCGATCTGCGGTTCGTGTCCTCCGACACGATGGACTTCTTCGTCCGGAAGGCGGGCCACATGGCCGTCTTTGGAATCCTGGCCGTCTTGATCTGGGGAGCGCTGACGGCATCTGCGGCGCGGCGCACACTGGCTCTGAGCCTGATGCTTACCGTCCTTTACGCGGCCTCGGACGAGATCCACCAGTCGTTCACCGCGGGCAGGCACCCCTCGCCCGTGGACGTGGGCATCGACTCTGTGGGGGCGCTCATCGCTGTGGTCGCCCTGACGCTCTGGCTGCGGAGCAGGCAGGCACCGCGAGACGCGAGTCGGGACCGGGGCTGACGGCCCAGCGCGGCGCGCCCCGGCGCCCGTCCAGGCCCTGCCCCGGGGCCGACATACCCGGGCCCCCAGCCCGAGTGGCGCCGCACGATGGGCCGAACTTCACTCCGGGGCTGGCCCCGGCTCTGTCATCATTCGCGGCATGAGACCACTGATCATTGCTGCCAACTGGAAGATGAACACCACCCCCGCGGACGCTGGAGAGCTGGCCGCGACAATCGCCGCCCGGACCGAGGAGCCGGGTGTCATCCGAGTCATCTGCCCGCCCTTCGTTTGCCTGGCCGCTGTGCGTGACGCGCTGGATGGCACGAACGTCGCCGTCGGCGCCCAGAACGTCCACCACGAGCTGGCCGGCGCGTACACCGGTGAGATCTCGGCCGCCGCGCTTGCTGGCCTGGCCACGTGGGTCATCCTCGGCCACTCCGAGCGCCGTCGCGACGCCTTCGAGACGGACGAGCTGATCGGCAAGAAGCTGGCCCGCGCCATTTCGTCGGGCCTGCGGCCCATCCTGTGCGTGGGCGAGCTGCTCGCCGAGCGTGAAGCCGGCCGCGCCGTGGAGATCGTGGCCACGCAACTCAGAGGCGCCCTCGCCGGCAAGGACATGGAAGCGCTCCTGAACGGCGGCTTCGTGATCGCCTACGAGCCGGTCTGGGCCATCGGCACCGGCCGCACGGCCTCGAGCTCCGACGCTGCGGCGATGGCCGAGGCGATCCGCGCCACTCTCGCCGCCGACCTGGGCTGGGGCAGGGCCGCGGACGACGTGCCGATCCTGTACGGCGGCAGCGTGACGAGCGCCAACATCGGCGAGTTCCTGGCCGAGCATTCGATCGACGGCGGCCTCGTCGGCGGCGCGTCGCTCAAGCCCGACGAGATGGCCGGCATGGTCGCCCGTGCGGCCGTGACCGCCAGGGCCCGCGCCGCTGCCGAAGGCAAGCCCGCATGACGGCCTCGAGCACCAGCGCCGGCGCCGGTGTCGGGCGCCCCCGCCCGATCGTCCTCGTAGTGCTCGACGGCTTCGGCATCGGCCACAACGTCGAAGTCGACGCCATCGCCCAGGCTCACATGCCGAACTACATCGAGCTCCTGGAGCGCTGGCCGCACTGCTCCCTGGAGGCGTCCGAGGAGTTCGTCGGCCTGCCCGAAGGCCAGATGGGCAATTCCGAGGTCGGCCACCTCAATCTAGGCACCGGCCAGCCGGTCCTCCAGGACCTGCCGCGGATCGATAAGTCGATTTCGAGCGGCACGTTCTTCGAGCGCCCGGTCCTGCTTGAGCTGTGCGCCCGGGCCAAAGAAGACGACCACACGCTCCACCTGATCAGCCTGGTCGGACCCGGTGGCGTCCATGCCAACGACCGCCATCTGATCGCCGTGGCCGAGCTGGCCGCCCGCCAGGGCGTCAAGCGAGTCCGCGTCCATGGCCTCCTCGACGGCCGCGACACCCCGCCGCGATCCGCCATCGAGTTCGTCCCGGACCTGGAGACTCGGCTCAAGAAGGCCCATCCGGACGCGAAGATCGCCACCATAGGCGGCCGATACTTCGCCATGGACCGCGACAAGCGTTGGGAGCGGACTCAGAAGGGCTACCAGGCCATCGTCGACGGCGTAGCCGAGTACCACGCCCCATCCGCGGTCGCCGCCGTGGAGCAGGGCTATGCCCGTGGCGAGAACGATGAGTTCATCACACCGACGGTCATCGACGGCGTCGACCACGGCAAGATCGCCGACGGCGACGCGGTGCTCCACTGCAACTTTCGCGCCGATCGGGCCCGCCAGCTTTCCCATGCCCTCGCCGACGCCGACTTCATCGGCTTCGACCGAAACGCGGCCGGCCCCATGCCCAAGGGCATCCTCTACAGCACGATGACGGCATACGAGGCCGACCTGCCGGTCAAGGTCGTCTTCGGTCCCGAAGTCGTGCCGTCACTCGCCGGGGCCGTCAGCAAGGCCGGCTGGACGCAGTTCCACGTCGCCGAGACCGAGAAGTACGCCCACGTGACGTACTTCTTCAACGGCGGTCGCGAGGAGCCGTGGCCGGGCGAGGACCGCAAGCTCGTACCGAGCATCAAGACGGTCGCGACCTACGACCTCCAGCCGACGATGGCCGCGGCCGGAGTCTGCGACGCGCTCGTGGAGGCCATCTCGGGCGGCAAGTACGACCTGATCGTGGCCAACTTCGCTAACCCGGACATGGTCGGCCACACCGGCGTCTGGGACGCCACGGTCAAGGCCTGTGAAACCGTCGACACCGCCATGGGTCGTGTCGCGGCCGCGATCCTGGCCGTCGACGCGGACGATCCGTCGGCCCCGGGCGCCGTCCTGTTCATCACCGCGGACCACGGCAACGCCGACGAGATGAAGGACGAGGCCGGCAATCCGGTCACCAAGCACTCGCTCAATCCGGTGCCGCTGCTCGGCATCGGCCGGTATCTCGACGGTAAGCGGCTCAAGAACGGCCGCCTGGCCGACGTGACGCCGACGATCCTCGAGATCGGGGGTCTGAAGCCCTGGCCGGAGGTCACCGGCCACTCGCTCCTGGCCGAAGCCTAGGCCACACCTATCGCACGGATCCGCGGCCACTCGGCTGAACGGCCGGCGGCCGCAG
>Ga0182027_10006841_pt1 | contig 16975 bp, 21 predicted proteins | sample 712E1DmetaG_FD_121300 | JGI IMG/M metagenome (GOLD analysis project Ga0182027, IMG submission 121300) | Permafrost microbial communities from Stordalen Mire, Sweden - 712E1D metaG (Illumina Assembly) | ecosystem: Environmental > Terrestrial > Soil > Wetlands > Permafrost | place: Sweden... | reverse complement strand
TGGGCGAAGCCAGGTGCTAACCTTGTGTGCGGCGATTGTGAAGAGCCATTGGCGTATGAATTTGCTTAAACTATCCCCGTTTTCTCTATTGACTTAGCGCCCCAGGTACGGTATATTTAAATATGTGGGATTTTCCCACCGTACTATGATGAAGCATTTTACTTTCATAAAACGACGGAGAGAATCATGGCAGAGAAACTCTTGCAGGAATACGACGCGAAGCTGGATAACAAAAGCCGTTGTGTTATCCACGGGATACGGTCCTTCGACCGCTATCACGTTAAAATCTTTAACAGCGGCAAGATCGAAATGACCCCCCGCGTGCTGGCCAGCCCGGAGGAGCTTTCAGAAAAGACTCTTCGCATGATCTATAGCTCAGCCAAGAGCCTTAAAGAAGGTAAGGCCGGATCGGCCGTGGATTTCAAACGCTACAAGAAATACCTGAAAGACGAGGAATAATCCCATGTCTTTTACCGTCCGTATGGGCGTTCCGGAAATGGAATATTATTGGCAGGATATGTGCGGCCGGGAAAATAGAGGGGAACTTGATAAAGGTGAGTTGAAAAACTTCAAAAAGCTGTTAAAAACATTTCACCACCTTTCGATCAATCCGAGACATACAGGACTCAGTTCTCATGAAATAAACGCTCTTTCGAGAATCGTGGGATTCAAGGTATGGGAATCCTATGTGGAAAATCAAACGCCTGCAGCTGGCCGGATTTTCTGGGCGTATGGACCTGGAAAGGCTGAAATCACAATTCTTGGATTTGAACCGCACCCGGAGGACAAGAAGAAAGCCGGATACGCTAAAGTTAGGTTATCGAATTTACCGCGTCTTTGAGAGGATTTCCTATGGCCTTCCCTACTGATGAAACCAAACTGCACCCTAAAAAGCCTTATGAAGTTGCCCACAAGAACGCATATCTTGGCATGTGTGATATTTCTATGGAGGAAGTGTTAATTATTGAAAAGGCCTTCCTGGTAAAAATCAGAGAAAATCTTCCGGTTCTTAGAAAACTTCTTGATAAACTAAACCACACCTATGAAGATTCCATTTACCGATTCTATCATCAAAGCTTCAAGGTTTACAGTTTGCAGAAATTAATCCAGGAAATAGAAGCGGCTTTCGATAATTTGAAGCCCGATCCCAGGCTTCAGCTCAACGCTTATCTTGCGGAGATTTTCAAGAACGCCCGCGATATCGGTGAATGGGAGGTTAACCATAACGCTGATTGGTTGGCCCACACCATGCCGATCCTGGACGCTTTTTTCCATACAAAATATTTTCTTGAAATGTTGATAAAATACTCTGCCATTGAACCCACGGACCTCTTGCCTTCGGGCTGGGCGGCCATCCTATGTCTTTTCTACCTTAGATGATATTCAGGAAAGCCAACCTAGGTGGGAAAAGCATGGTAATTTACAAAGAAGGCGACAAGTCAAGAGCTGTGTGCGACACATGTAAGAAGATTGTGAGTACAACATTTCGGCATGCCCCATATAATTACGAGGAGCTTATAATTCCCGATATTCTTCAAGGGTTTTGTGATGTATGCGATTCACCGGTATCCATTCCTCACCAAAGCAGTCCAAAGATCCATGAATTTATCAAAAGCAAACGAACTGAAAACAACGCTCGTGCCTAATCTTGGATGTTATTAAAGTGTTTTTCCGGTTCTACAAATAATATTTTTCATTTGTTTCCTTTTTCACATGTAATAAACATCAAGGAGGTTTCAAATGGCCGTTGCAGGAAAGACAGAATTGATCAAATTGCAAAAAGCTCTTGGCACAGACGAAGCCATCGCGAAGAAATTAAAAGTCACCCGTCAAGCAATTCACCAGTTAAGAAACAAATACGGAATTGAATCGAATATCGCAAAGAATCCGGAGCGCAACAAGAAAATTATTTCCCTGTTTAAATCAGGCAAGACCGGCACTGAAATCGCCGGAAAACTCGGGCTTTCCGTTTCTCAAACGTATCGGATAATAGGATTGCAGAATAAGAAGAAGAAATAATTAGAAAGCATGGCAGACTTTTTCCTGCTGCTCTGCAATGATCTTTGCAAGAGCACGTAGGGGTACCGGTTTTTCAAGAAACGTGGCATTAAGTTTCTGCAGTCTTTCTTCGGCGATATCGGACACGTATCCTGATATTACGATTTTTCTTACTTGCAGGGGAGCCGATTCCATGAGCTCTAGCCCGCTAAGCAGAGGCATCTTGTAATCGGTGATGAGCACGTCCACGGGATTGCCGGCAATGAACTCCTTTGCCATAATGGAGTCGTTGAATGAATGAACACTGATTCCCTGGGCTGAAAACAGAAGGTATGTCTCCAGCAGCTCGGTAATTTGTTCTTCATCGTCCACCAAGACGACTTCAAGCTTGCGGTCCATTCCCTTTTTCCCCTTTTTGAGAGCCCCACAATGCTTCATTCTATCACTCGCGCAATAGCAATGCACTTGTTTTATGGGTTGTCTCCTTCCAGCTATTTACTATTGAGCACCCGCTTCCCGAACTCCCGCAACTTCCCATCCGGCCCGACATACCGATAAAGCGTCGCCCGCGCGATCCCCAGCTCCTTGCAAAGACTCGAAACGACCGTCTCTTTGTTCCCCATGGCCGCTTCGGCCATTCTGATCTTAGCCTTTGTCAAAATAGCCTTCCGCCCCCCTACCCTTCCTCGAAGGCGGGCAGAAGCCAGACCCGCGATCGTGCGTTCCCGGATGAGCTCCCGCTCGAATTCCGCGAGGGAGGCAAATATTCCAAAGACGAGCTTCCCGCTTGCCTTTGTCGTGTCGATCTCAGCACCCATGCCGGACAAAACCCGCAGGCCGATGTCTCGATTGTTCAGATCATGGACCGTATCCACCAGGTTCTTCAGGGACCGGCCGAGCCGGTCCAGCTTCCACACGACAAGTACGTCACCCTTCCGCAGGGCCTTTAGGCACGCGGTCAGTCCCGGTCGGTCCTCTTTCGCACCGGAGGCCCGGTCATCGTAGATGTTTGCGGCCTTCACGCCGGCTTTCTTCAATGCGTCATGCTGCAGGTCCAGGACCTGGCTTCCATCCGCTTTTGAAACTCGTGCATATCCTAAAATCATGGTGTCTCTTTATCCTCCGTTTGTGATACGGCCTAAAACTCGCCCATTCTTTCGTCAATAGTGTCTATTTGGCCGTTCATATTTCTATGTCTCGCAAACCATACCTAAAATATAGTTTTTAAACACTCCTCAGATGCGCTATTTCAGGGCCTTCCCTATCTATGTGCGCAAATTATTGTTCTGAGACGGGTTTGGAAGGGGGACTTTTCGGGGTTTCTCAATCTGCCGGCGGCCGCCGGCTTTGTCCGGACACACTAACGTACGATTTTTTCCGTTTCGTGAGCTAGCTTGTCAGGGATAATTTTCACTATCTTTTTGCACCTGCCTAAAATCAGAGGTGTTTTATTTCAATTTCAGGGAAGTAACTTTTCAAATATTCCGCGACAAGTCTACGATGACATTTGTCTGGCGTTGGTTCTGCACATAAGAGACAGGCATTGTCAAGTTCACTCGCCGTTATTGTTCTTTCCGGATGTCGTTCTTCAAGAAGCTGCTTGAATAATATTTCATATTCCGGCCAGGTGATTTTCTTCTCATGATACCCGTTTAATATTTCTCTTGTGGGAGCGAATTGTGGCAATTGACGATACGCGCAGTGGGCAATTTCAGAGAGAAAGAAAGCAAGATCCTCTTTCTTGGCAAAACCTGCTAGCTGTGAAGAAGTGTTTAGTCTGACATCCAAGAGTGTCTTCACTGCAGAGGTTTTCAACAAAAAGAAGAATTCACGAGCTGATTTTTTTGTGAAACCGATCGAATAAAGATTTATCATTTTCGGCTGAAACCTCTTCTTTATAATCTGTATCAGATGTTGCTATGTAAGCTATACTTTCGCCCTGCAGGTCATAAGCCTCATTAAGCTTGATTTCGTCATTCTTTAGTAAATCCGGCAGGTCGAGATGAAAAAGCTTCAAAAGACGATGTTCTGTATCTTTTTGACTTTCAATCGCTCCATCAGAAAGTATGTGTGAAATATTGATGTTTTCATTGCGAAGGTTCCGACATACGAGAATTGTTCTATGGCACCCAAGAGGATCCTTTTCTGCACACATCAAAGCTATTGTTTGCGAAAGCAGGCCGTACTTGATACGTGCTAATCCATGAACAAACATCGGATGTTTGGCAATTAGTTTATAGTCAGCTTTACCTTTGACGTAGCATTCCGGAGCCTTGATACGAGCACCACATTCATCACCGAGGAACACGTAATGTACTCCATTTTTGGTGAGGAAAGTCGATAGAACTTCTCGATTGAATTCAGGTTTGTATTTGCTAAAGGGTTGAGATCTTACATCCGCAAGCGCAGATATGCCATATTTTTTGAGAACATCTAACAAAGATTCTTGCGTGTGGGATGAATACCCTATAGTGAACAAAGGATGATAAATTGATATTGATAACATATGACTATAACCCGATTACGGATGCTGCAAGCTTGTAACAGTATTTGTCGTCATAAGGGAGGCCAATACTTATGCACATAAAAATGCAACCCTCCGGATTGGCTATCTTGTATACTCCGTCCTTTTTAGCCAAAAATTGTTTTTCAACAAGTGGATCAGTTACAGATAGGGTATAAGTCGTCTTGCGATAGCCGAATTTAACCCTCACTCTTCGCTTTCCATTTCCGAATTCCCGACCTTCCTCTCGGACACGAATCTCTAACGACGAAGGAGTAATCAAATATAACGACCCGGTTTTTCCGGCCATATCATTCGATAGAACTCTGTCGTTCTCCCCATAATAGCTACTATCCCCATTTTTCCACAATGTTTCCGGCTTATCGATGATTTTACTTAAATCACTTTTTGAATAATCCCCGACTTTTTGCCAATAATATTTATCATCAATTAGAATGTTTTCGGTTTGGAAAGAGTTTGGATTTGCGCCAATTACTGCGATCGTGAGTACATCGAGCAGGGCTGGCATATTGCCATCCTTGAATCGTCGTTCTTCTTCTGATATTTCCTCGTGAATTCTGTCGCTAACGGGACGAAACCAGCTTTTTGAAGTAACTTCTTTTCCGGCAATACACCGCCCGGATATCTTTCGAGAATCCGCAAGACAAACAATCCGTATCAATTTTATCTTCGGTTTACTGGTAGTGTTCGGCATAGTCAACAAATCTCCATCTTGTCTTCGACGTCCTTAAGCGTCTTTTGGTCTTTCAACTTCAAAATACCAACCATTACCCAACGATGAGTATTCTTTAGGACAAGCAATTTCCTTTTCAATTTCAACCCTAAAAAATATTTTGCCTGGCAAGACTTCAATATCCCAAACCTTACCTATCCATGCGTTCTCGATCTCGTCGATATATTTCAATTTCTTTATAAATACCGTTTCAGTACCCGAAACAAATTTATCCCTGGTCCTTTTGTCCTTAACCATGTTTGTCGAATAAGAAGTGAAGTTCTTCTCGATTCTAGTCCAATGATTTTCGAAATCAGTTACCATAATATATTTCATATTAATCCTGGCGTAATATTTCCACCGCTCCTTTTTCAAACAATTTATTGGACATTAATTGACGCTGTTTCAGTTCAAGTATTGCTTTTTGAAATAATTCCAATAATCCGACATGCTGACTATCTGTTCCATGCAATCTTCATCAATTTCATTGCTTTTGTCATAAGGAATATGAATAGCTGTTTTCTGAAATATTCGTTTATAGCATTGCCTGCCATAAGAATATCTCCACTTGACCTTATTTATCGCTGATTGAATATATACGAGAGTTGTTAATCGATATTTCTTTTTAGGAAAACACAGAAGTACGTTATCGGTTGCAATAAAGGGATAAAACTGCAAGAAGGTATCCCCCGTAACGGTGGACACTGTCAATAAGGTATCGGTATATATTTTGGCATTCTTTGGTTTTTTGTAAAACCCAACTAAGCCATTGTCGCTAGAAACTCTTGAAATGGTTGGATAAATTCCAGGCTCAAGCCGGTCGATTGCATGAAAATCCCCACGTTCAAGAGTAAACAAATCCGTAACAGCCACTTCTTTTAAAGAATAGATCTCAGGAAACGATAATTTCTTGGTTTCCTTTTTAGGATAGTATTTTTTCCAAAAACTGGAATAGGTTGTTTGAATTTGAATCTTTGAAGGCTGTATTAAATCGAGCAGAGATAATCGTTGTGGAGTAATTTTACGGCCATAATTATAACGCCAACGGCTTTTCCGAATTGCGGCTGCAACATAAAAAAGGTATTCAATCGCTACTTTGTCTAATGGCGTTAAAACCAAGGCGTCATCAGCAACGGCACAATCTACTAATTGAACACACGCGTACCCGATACTTCCTGTGCTCGGTGCCGTAATGAATGGTGCTTTAAATTTAGGCTTGGCGTCAAAAAATCCATAGCAGCCATTATCAGAGGCCTGTGACGAAATGACCAGAATATCACCCTTATCAAGATTTTCCTTGTTATGATATTCCTTTTGTCCGTAGCGTATCTCAAAAAGATCACCTAGCTTCATACGCTATCCTTTTGGGGTAGTAAGTTCTCATATTTGACCATGAATGCTATATTTTCACGAATGATTTGTGCAATATTATTATTAATCTCTTCTGATGAAAACGGCTTTTCGTCTAGATAAGCTTCAGGGACTAGTTCAATATCCAAATCCGTAAAGTCAACCGGGCAAGCTTTTTGAAAGGCCGGCATGGATTCAACTTTGATTCTTTGGTTCTTTATGAAGTTCTTTAGTAAAGGCGTAATAATTGGATAATCATCGTCAGCTTTCGGATGCAAAAGCCTTTTCCCCTTCTTCTTCCACCGTCCGTCATGCAATGCTCGAATCCATAAAACGTTTTGGGCTTTGAGGTGTGGTACACCTTTCTTGACAATAATGCCAACGGTGTGAACTCCAACAGGGTAGAACAAATCTTCGGGGAAGGTCACAACGGACAACAATGTGTTTTCTTTAAGTAATCTTTTGCGCCAAGAAGCATATTCTCCGCTCTTTATCATACAAGAATATGGGAGAACAGAAAACAGCACACCATCGTTCTGCATTTGTTTCAAGGCTTGTTCAACAAAGAGAAATTCCTTATTGTCGGTCTTCTTTTTTGGAAATGGAGGATTCATTAGCACTTTTGTTATGGGAGGAATTCGACTAGAAGGATTATTGGCAAGGTACTCGGCTTTGACAACACCATTTCGGTGTTTCACATTTAGCCATTTTGCAAAACAATCTCCCTCAATAATATTATTCTTACCATCACCTCTAAATATCATGTTAACCAAAGCAAGCGAGACAACAGAGTCTTGCTGTTCAATTCCATAAAGACCATTCTTCTTAAAGTTTTCAAATTCTTTTTCGTCAGCCTTGTTCTTTACCTCATCAAAAGCCGCAACAAGAAACCCCCCGGTCCCACACGTAATATCGAGGACCAAATCATTGGGTTGAACGTCCAAAACTTCTGCCGAAAACTTGGTTATATGCCGTGGCGTCAAAACAATACCTATCTCTTTAGCGCCATTTCCATACTTAAGGAAAACCTCGTAAAACTTACCCAAAATATCATTTCCTGATTTCATGGCAGAGCGAATATTCAACTGTAAAAGCTCTTGAATTGTTAAGACGATAGCTCTTTTGAATTTAATGTGATTGTCTTCGCTGGATGGAAGATCGATTGAAATGAAACGGGCAAATTCCGATTTGCCGTGGTTTTTAAGAATAAGTTCGACACGAGAATTTATGGAATTGATTAGAACGGTAGGCTTTTCATCAAGATTAATTGTTGTGCCCTCTACAAGGGCTAATAGGATTGCAGAAATACAACGAGCGCGATAATCCTTGTTAATACCACCTTCATGCAAAATGCCATTAATTTCTTCGGCAGCTTTCAGAAATTCAATATCAGAAAGCTCAATTTCTTTTAAGTGTGGATTCTTAGAAGAGACTATTGATTCGACTTCACTTTTGGAAAGAAGCCCCGTTGTTTCCACCTGATTTTCAGTAATAGTGACCCATTTATTGTTATGCAAATATTGACTTATGGCAATATAGCCTTCTTCGCTATTTCCAGCAATTCCCGTTATGAAAGGTACGTTGACTTTGCCAAGTTTGTTAATAGGCGCGGCATAATCCTCGCGTGCCTCCTTTATTGCTATGTCAATTTTGGAGCGTTCATTTTTTGCCTCAATAACGTAATAATCCGATTCGCTAATTTTGACGACATTTTCAGGGCGCATGAGACCAAGTGCCGCGCTAATGCCTTTAACAGAAAGACATTCTTGCTGAGTATAAATTTGATTTTTAGTCCAGCCTTTTTTGTTAATTAATTCATCAATAATGAACGCATAGGCATGTACCTCTGACATTTTACGCTTTGCCATTGTTATTCCCTCTTTTCTTAGGGCGATTCCAGTAGGGAGATTTGCATTTTGGGCACACCGTTGGACTTTGGTGTATATCCACGGGACGCCAAACATGATTGCAACGAAAGCATTTGTGGCCGATTATTGGAACGTATTCCCCAGGTGTTTCTTCGACCTTCATGGTCGTCGTCTTATCTCTCATATACCTCCGAGTAATATATTATCAGTAATATAATAATATTCGGATGCTACTAAGGTCAAGTTTGGACTTCTATCACTCAGGCGCGTTATGTTGCGGACAGTAAATTGTCTGTGAAGCTATCATTAACCAAGCAGTTTTTTTGCCTTATCGGTTCTTGTTTCAATGTTTTTTACTAATCCAATGAGGTCAGACCTATCTATGATATCATCGTTTAATGTCAAAACGAGCTCACCTTCTTCCAAAAACAGGATTTCAGCAATATACTTATCATATGCAAACTCCCATTCAGGGTCTTCATATTTTTTTTCAATAAAAAGAACTGTGAAATTGGTTTCGTCTTTGGAGTAGATAGTCTCAAATATCCTGAACACAAGATTGGGATTATAAATAATATCAGAATAAGCATTCTTTGAAATCAACTGCCACTTAAGGATGTTAGATCTTGTCTTACTCCTGATATCCTCAAAGAGATCTCTGTACTTACTCATATCCTTACTCCAAAAATGTTTGAATAGATTTGACGAATTCTTTTATCGATTCCGTGTTGCCCTTTTTCGTGACCTCTTTTGCTAGATGATGTAGGACACGTTTTTCGGGAAATCTATACAACGGTATCCAATGCAAACGTATTTCCTTCACATGTAAGACGAGCATCTTAATCTTTGCCTTTGTCCCTGGAGTGATCTTGTCCACATCATCAGGTATCATGGTGAGCTCATAAATAAGTGATTCAATGCGCCTTCCAGTTTTATATTTTGCAAGGGCTTTCTTTACACTTGTAACAAGCAGAATGCTTATCAAGGCAAGAGGTACGCTTATAAGCGAAGCCCAACTTCCCCAATACGAAACGCAATTGAAAAGGTCTTGACAATCCATTTTGGTTAACTACCCTACTGCTGGTATCAAGCACGCCTTAATTAATTACATTGTGAGTCTTGAATGTTTCTTTTTCACCCCTTGGACATCACTTTCGTTGGAATCTCCACTTATTCCCGATTTCAAGCAATTGTTCTTTACTGACACATGCATTTTGCCAGCCTGAATTAAAATCAATATCATGCGAATTCGGTAATTCATTATGTGTAAGCTCACGAATTATGATCCTAGAGGGAAGCATTGCTGCCTGTCCGACAAAAACCGCCTCTCTTTTGCGTAATCCTGACAATATTTTCGAGAGACCAGATAAGGAATCGGGGAGAATTGCTCTGACGTGCTCTCTATCGGAATCATTCGTTATACGCAACACAATCCAAGAATTACACTGAGACAGAACCGTCGATTCCACTTCACTCGGTCTTTGGGAAACGAGCATAAGACCGATGCCATATTTCCGACCTTCTTTAGCAAGACGCTTTATTGCTTCCTGAGCCGCTTCGTACTGTGCTTCACCTCTATTCGGCACGTATCTATGTGCCTCTTCACAGACCAAAAGAACAGGGTAGTTAGCGCGCTCAGTTGGGCTTTGCCATACTTTAATTGAGAAGAGAATACGAGCAATTGCCGCGCTAGCTAGTCCTGCAACTTCGTTTGGTACTCCCGATAAGTCAACTATCCGCACTGATTCAAGGCCACCGCATATCTGCGAAACTACCTCAGGAAAGGAATCCGAAGCGCCATCCCAATCTTTCATTATGAAAGACATTCTGTCATCGCGACGCAATACGTCCAGTTTGTTAAGTACTGAATTGAAGGGTTCTTGTTCCTTCTTGTCCCTACCTTGTGGGCGCAGAGAATTGACCTCATTGATGAAAACTTCAAGGCTATAAGGAACGGGTGAATCAACATTTATCCCGGTTGGATCTATTCTTAATATTGCTGCCCCAGATTTCCGCGCAGATAGAAGCGCCATCTTAACAACATTAGCTTGTGAAGTTGCGAGAAATTCTGTCTTGCCTATGTACAGATTTAAACATTCCTGAAGGTTGAGGAGCCAATAGGGCAATAACAGATTGCCCTCGTCTGTTGAATACCGAATTGCGTCTGAAAAAGCTTGTTTATATTCATTATGTGGATCAAGAATCACAATTTTTGGGTGCCAATTTTGGTAGGAGCATCGAGAGCCCCGCTCTAAGATTGAGTGCAAAATCGCAGAAACACAACCAGACTTGCCAGAGCCTGTCGATCCAAGAACGGCGGTATGTTTCCCCAAAAGTTCGTTCATATCGGCATAACAGGGAGTTCCTGCTGATCCGACATGCTCACCTATTAAGACGGTAGGTCCTTTACTTTGACCTAATATCCTTGACAATTCATTCTTTGGGGTAAGATATAGCTTTTGTTGTGGTAGAGGAAATGTTGAAACACCACGTTCGAATTGAAGCTCCCATTTTTCAGGAGTCACATCCGCAGAAAAAAACCATTCGCCTTCACCGAACAGGTCTGCTTCAATGATGCGTGCTAGACTTGGTGCGACAACTTGAAAACCTCGTTCTTTTTCGTAATCCGATTTCATTCTTAGCTTGGCAACATATCCATAAATGATTTTTCGCCCAAAGTGGATCCGTACGATTGAACCAAATTGGCCAATAGAATATATCTCACCTTCATAAATCCTAGTAAGTTCTGTGATATCTGCATCGAATTCACATATAATATGTGTTCCATCTACTTCAAGGATGGTCCCTATGCGAAGATTATCAATTGGGGAACTTGGATTGCATTCTGTGGAAGCGCTCATAATTTTTCGCCTTCCATTAGACGAACAAGCGATTCAAATTTCCACCATGGTAAATCCACACTCGAATTCAGTCGGTTTTCTCCGTGAATAAATGCGTTCTTCGCATAAACTCTAATTTGATTCGAAATGTTAGGGTCGGATGCCCATTTTAATAGACAACCTGCGGGCGTATCGTTCCCGATGAATGAGACCAGGGTTAATCTCTTCTGTGATCTGTAGAGCCCATTTTGAATGTCGAGATTGATATGTAAATCAGAAAATGAATAACCTATAGTAAAGAGAATAGTTTCCGACGATTGAATTGATTCAAGGGTATGCCGGAAATGGTCCAACATTTGAGCAAACGGATCACGACGGGCTTCCGTATATTTTGTCGAGGCAGGCCAAATTAAAACCGGCTCTAATGCCGAAACACCACTGCATGATGGACGTAACCGTCGCGGATACGGATCATCCTTGACTTGACACCAGTCTATTGATCCATGTAATTTGAAAAGTCGTGCCTCTGTATACATGGACCCAATGCTTTCTGCTTTGTAGCAATCAAAATCCCACCAACCAGTAATTCCGCCTGAGAATCCATCTACATAGCATCGACGAGCCATTCCAAGGCCATCCTCAAGCAGCGTGTCATAATTCAGAACAAAATAGTCGATAGGTGGCTTATTGGTTTGTTGTCCTTTAGGTAAAGGACCATGTACGGAGTTAACAAAGCGGCGATGCCAGTCACTTTGTGTGGTCTTTTCGCAGATTACATTGCGTATTCCCTTTTTTATTTCAATTAATGCGGCACGTAAATGTTCAGCAGAATAGTCTTTTGATTTGAGCGCCGTCGTTGCACTTGTTACGCCGGCGTTGGTTCTTCTATCTAATATTGCTATATGATCTACTAATTCGCTCATATAGTCCTCGATGTTTGCCTTCCCTTCCGGGAAACCTTTTTTAATGGCATCTAAAATGGCTAAAGCTGCTTTCCCTTCGGGAGTTTTGGTTAGTTCTGTTGTCAAGTCGTCCGTAAGTCCACACATAAGGGGAATCCCGACACAATTACTGCAACCAGCCCCAATTAGATATGCCTGTTTCCCATGTGATTGCAAATTGAGAAAATCTTCCACTGCCTTGCGGTATTGTGGTGATGCAAAAAGGGGAGCAATATCCTCATTTGGCATTTGGTCGCCTCTTTTGTGCTTGCGGTTTACTAATGCCGCTATCGGACGTGGCCGTATTCTTATGAAGTCTGATTTGCGTTGTTTCTAAAATAGATTCGCGCACCCATCCCCTACCTCAAACAGATCTAATTTTGATCGTCTCTGCGCACCCCTCGCCTTTCATTTTCCTCAATGGCTATAGTTAGAAGGGCAGCTTATGATCATCCTTCGGGCCGATCGGGCTGAGATTCCTTACTTCAAACACTTCAAGGACTCTGTTCGCAATTCTTACAAGTTGATCGAAGGTAATTACTTCGATACCATGTATATGGTGGTTGAAATTCCGGAGAGCCTTTCTTTCTTCGGCGTCGCCATCCCGCCCAATAATTATTCGTGCTCTGATCTTCAGCGTGTCAAAATTGTCTTTGGCAATTATTGAATCTCGGTTGCGATCTACCTCCTCGACGTACCGAATCACTTGGCCCAAGACCGGTGTGAGTTTTGCCGAAGGATAGTAACAGTCATGAGATTTGTCGTAAATGAAGAGGGGGTCTTTAAAAGGGGTTTTAATTTCAACAATTTCGAGATATCCGTCGACCGTTCGTCGCAGCATATAATCCACCTGGTCATCACGAGTCCATGTTCGCCGGGGAATCAGTTCGCTATATTCACTCCCGAACATCCAGGGATTTGCCCGTAAGTGATCTTGAATTGTCTGTTCGGAGGAACAGCATTCGGCAACGTACTTCTGCAAGACCTCAAAGGCGTTCTTGTATTCCACCATTCGAGCGGCTGCAGCGATATTCTTGAGTGCGAGAGGGTTTCCATTCTTGAACACCGAAGCGTATTCGCTAATTTCACCCGGTGATCCGTCCAATTGACCCAGAAGCGTTTTGACTATTTCCAGTTTATCAACGGACGGCAGCTTTGGAAGCTCCTCAAGAAATCGTTGGAGCTGGCTGTATTGTTCCGTCCCAATTATGTGAACGTCTCCGCTTAAGGTTGAGAGTTGACCTTCAAGAGCGACCTTTAAAAACTTGTAAAGAGTTGCAATTTCATCATGCTCCCCGCCTTCCAGTCGGATCGAGGCCATCGGCTTGCTGAACCAGCCCTTGGCTTTTGTGCGATCAATTGTATCAAGCCGCAAACTGTAATGGTGGAGCGCCTTTGTTTCCGGATCAAGGATTTCCATAAGCGTTGCTAAGCGGTGAATGCGAGGACCATCCTTGAGCTGAACTTGGGTTATCTTGCCGACATTCGGATTCTTAAATGTATCGTGAATTTTGACAAGAACATCTTCAATAGACGTGTCGTATGGAAGAGGTTGTTTATTCACATAGCCTCACTTGCTTTTCACATTGGTTAAGGGCATGATGGATGACATTGTCTTTCTCCCCTACCTCACCCGATACATCAAATTTCTCGTCTTCCCCTCGACCACTACCAGCCCCTTGTCAATCATGTCTTTCATGTCCCTCTGCAGGGTCTTCCTGTTCACATCGCGGCAGAGCTTCGCATAGTCATGAATTCCCATAGCCTCATGTTCCTGCATGAAGCGCAGCGCCTTCCCCTGCCGTTCGTTCAACTGCTTTTCTCTGGTCAGCACGTCCGCGCGGATCGCCAGCTCTCCCCTCTTCGCTACTTCCTGCATTTGCGTGGAAAGCCCACTGATGAAATATTCAATCCAGCAGGTCATGTCCATGCCGTTTTCGCGCACCTGTTGAATCGCCTGATAGAAGTCTCCCCTATCCCGGTCATAAAATTCGCTTATTGTAAACAGCTTTTTGAAGTCGTATCCGGCCCGGTACAGGCAAAGGGTCGAAAGGAGCCGGGAGGCCCGGCCGTTGCCATCCAGAAACGGATGGATATGGACCAGTTGATATTGTGCGATCCCGCTCATGAGGACCGGATGAATACTGGTTGCTTCGTTTATCCAGCCGATCATTTCAGCCATCATTGCCGGCACGTCATGCGCAGGCGGCGGTGTGTAGACCACGGCCCCGGTTGCGGAGTTCACAACGTAATTTTGCAGCTTGCGGTACTCCCCCGGTGCGGCGCTTCCGCCCCGCACACCCTCAACCAACTTCTTGTGAATTTCCCGGACCAGGCCTTCGGTAATCGGACCGCCGTCGGAAATGTATCCGGCAACAAAATCAAATGCCCGTTTGTAATTGAGCAATTCCCGCTTATCATCCGGGTCAGCATCCGGAACATCTTTTCCGGCGAGCAGGTTTTCGGCCTGTTTAAGCGTCAGGTGTGTACCCTCAATGTGCGTCGTGTGGTAGGTTTCGAGAAGTAAGGCCCGTTTCGCCATGGCCTTCACCCACTCATCGGAAATCGTGGCCGCCTGAAGGAAGCCGCGTGCCCGCTCGATGACGGTCAGGCCGTTGGCGATTGGATCGGTTATTATGTATTTCGGTTTGAAATTCATACTGTTTGTATTTTGACTGATATTAATACATATTAATGTATGTTAATTCATATTGGTGTAATTAGTCTTGCATCTCTGCCGCAAGTGTCCATACTTTTTTCAAAGGCAATTCAGCCTTGATATCCTCATCCATCCTTTCATAGTTCGCAATAATTTCCTGTATGAGAGACACTTGGTTCCACAACCGTACTCTAAAAAACTGCGTTGGAGTTTCCCGGTCTATGCTTGTCTTGAATCCTCCCCACGAAACAAGAAGTCCCTGTTCCGCTCCCACTTTTTGCATTGTGCCTATTAGCTGGTCGAGCGTTGGTCGATCTATTGGGCTTTCTTGCGACTTCACTTGTACGCAAATTCGCGGGTGACCAAATCCTAACCCACCAGACGATGCAAGTATGTCCACGCCTCCGTCCGCACCCTCTGGGCTTCGGTAGGTTGTGTATCCTTGCGCTTGTAGAACCGCCTCTACCAGCCTTGTTAATCCATGGCCCTTGAACTTTCTTACAATAAATTTTGCTATCTGGTCTCTTCCGAGTTCTTCAATATCTGTTTCCGGTGGTTCTACCTCTCCCCGATTCACGACCTCCTCGGTAACAGCCACGCTTCTTTTCCAGTTGCTTTCAGCAAGTTTTTTGATCCTGTTTTCGGCATTGTTTCTTGTTACCCTGCAAATTGTCAAAAACGCGCCGAACGAGTAAAGAAGGTCCTGGTCAAGCCATGACCGTAGGACATCTGTTGCAAACCATTTCACTTCCCGGTAATGATAAAATGGGTTGGGGCCCTTCGAATTATTTGTGTACTCTCCGGTGATCTCCCCAAAATGTATTGCCGCTTTTTTCTTACTCGGCAATGCCACCCAATCACCTTTCTTCATCTCTTTTGCAAAGAGCCATATTTGGGATGACCAATTGATTATTGTCTTCGGTTTTGTATCCTCATAAAGACTTGTAAGCAACTCGCGCAAGTCTTGCTTTTCTTTCAACTTTCCCAGATCCTGAGAAAGCTCGTCCCATGTAACGTAGATCCTGTTTTCTTGCAAGAATTTCTGTTCATACTCTCCGGAACCCCCTGCTCTAACAAGCCATAGTGCCATAGGTTTATCCTCTCTCTATTTATCCGCATTGTTATCTTTGGCCGGCATTTCTCACCTTTACACCTGCATTTTTCAGATATCAGAGCCCCTTCCCGGTAGCATGTATTAATATGAATTAATTCGTATTAGTTCTTATTAACTTCAAAACCGCCCACTCCCCTGTCCACCTCTTTCCTCGCATGATATCCCGCATTTTCCACCCGTTCACTTTCCCAGCACCGTTCGCTAGGCTCCCACTCGAACCCATGCTTTTTCAAATATCCGGCGGACCTTCTCTACCACACGCTTAACATTCTGTGAAGATCAAGCAAAACATAGTGCGACCACGAAAGAGGGAATCTCAAACTAATCCGCTTCAATGCTCCGATGATCGACCCGAATTGGCCAGACAACGTCTGGCCTTTTGGTGTATCCTCAATCTTCTTCGCCGCGGATGATGTATCGATGTCGGGATAAACCAAGTGAAATTTCCTCATCACCCTCATATCCAATGCTGCCGATTTTTTGTTTTTCGTATCTGTCATTGTCAACTATCCGTGTGTTATAGAAGCTAATACACATTAATGCGTATTAATTTGTATTAGCCCTACTCTCCCCTATCACTTTGCTCTCATTCGGCCGTTTTCATCCTCTACACCAACCTTGCCCGGCGGTATCGCAACCATCCGGCCATCTCGACCTTGCAACCCAAGATGCCCTTGCGGGATTGCCACCATTCTTCCGTCCCGACCTTCCAGGCCAAGGGACCCGTTCGGGACTGCCACCATGCGCCCATCTTTTCCCTGAAGCCCAAGGCTCCCCTCTGGAATTGTTACCGCTGTGCCGTCTCTTCCTGTCAACTTCATATCCATGCTCGCCTCCATCCATTCAAAATGTCGCAAGACATGTCGCAAAAATGTCGCAAATCCCATGCACCAAATAAGCTAATATATATTAACATGAATTAGTGTGCAAAGCATTTCTTATTTCTTCATCTTGTAGCGGTCGACCGGT
>Ga0182027_10006838_pt1 | contig 16977 bp, 14 predicted proteins | sample 712E1DmetaG_FD_121300 | JGI IMG/M metagenome (GOLD analysis project Ga0182027, IMG submission 121300) | Permafrost microbial communities from Stordalen Mire, Sweden - 712E1D metaG (Illumina Assembly) | ecosystem: Environmental > Terrestrial > Soil > Wetlands > Permafrost | place: Sweden... | reverse complement strand
TTTGCGGGCGTTTCGATGGAATCGGTGGACTACCTGTTCTGCCATCAAACCAATCGCTGCATGATACAGAAACTGGCGGACAAAATGGGAGTGCCTTATGCCAAAATGCCCAGCAATGTGGTGGAACATTTTGGCAACAGCAGTGGGGTGACCATCCCGACAGCAATCATATTTAACTTGCAGGATCGTTTGGTAACGGAAAAATTCAAAGTCTGCATCGCGGGATTTGGCGTGGGACTGACTTGGGGTGCTGTGCTGTTAAATCTGGGTCGTGTTAATTTTAGCGAGATGATCGAATACAAATAGAAAACAAAAAATATGGGAAGTACTATGGACAAAGCTGAACTCTACCAAAAGCTGGCGGCGATTCTTGATATCCAGGAAGTAAAACCGGAAAATGTGCTCAAGGATTTTGAAACATGGGATTCGCTGGCAATCCTTTCGGTTTTGGCGATGGCTGATTCGAAATACGGTGTGTCGATAAAGGCAGATGAAATTCGCTCAGTTGTCACTGCGGGGGACTTGGCGAATTTGATGGAAGCGAAACAGAAGTAGAATCTGATATTGGCGGCTCGTTGTTTCCCGTCTAAAACGTACACGCATGAAATGTGTCTTTAAAAATAAGAAAATCACCACCGTTTTGTCGGTAGTGCCGAAGGAGGAGTACCGTTTTGATGACGAGTACCCCATCTACAAGCTTACCGAGGAGAAGGCAAAGCGGTTCAAGAAAATGATGAGCTTGGACCGGCACCGCATCGCTCCGCCGGAAGTGTGTGCTTCAGACCTTTGCCTGTTCGGTCTGCAACAGCTCTTGAACGAGGGGACATTGAAAAAGGAAGAAATCGGCGCTTTGGTGTTCGTATCACAAACGCCCGACTATGTGATGCCACCCACGAGCAACGTGATCCATGGAAAATTGGCTTTGGGTCACGACGTGATTTGTGTGGACATCAATCAAGGTTGCACAGGTTTTCTTGTCGGGTTGATGCAAGCCTTCATGCTTCTGGAAATCGCAGCTCTTCCCAAAGTGGTTTTGTTGTGTGGAGAGACCGGTAGCAAATTGATAGACCGGTGCAATCGCATCACCTATCCGCTGTCCGGTGATGCGGGGTCAGTGACTATCATCGAGCGCTGCGAAACGGAGAACCCCATTTACGTGGACGTGAAAAATGACGGCTCGCGTCACAAGGCGATCATGGTTCCCGCCGGCGCGTATCGAATGCCTTCCACGCTCGAAACATTGAAATTGAAGGAGGTGGAGGAAGGGGTGATTCAAAGCCTGGAACACCTTCACATGGATGGCGCCGCCATCTTCAACTTCACGATGACGGATGTCCCGCCGCAAGTGGAAGAGATTCTTTCTTTCTCCGGCGACACGCGGGACTCCATCGAGTATTTTCTATTCCACCAGCCGAACCCATTCATCCTGAAGCAGATGGCGGATAAGATGAAAATTCCGCTGGCGAAGCTGCCGAATAATATTGTGAGCCTTTACGGTAATTGCAGTTCGGTGACCATACCGCTGAACATCACTCACAACTGTAGCGAGCAGTTATTGCAAGGGAGCCATCGTGTATGCTTTTCTGCGTTTGGCGTCGGGCTGACTTGGATTTCGATGGTCATGGACTTGGGACCGCTGGGGGTCTGTAAGATTGTGGATTACGAATCAACCTGACTGGGCATCTGGGCGAAACCTATACATTGATAACAGGTGCCGCATCCGGCTTCGGTCGGGGCATTGCGCAAAAGCTTGCTCCTTCACGGAGACTTGTGCTTGCCGACATTGATGCCGAAAAACTGGAGGCTGTGCGGGAGACCTGTGCAACTCCGGAACGGCATCTTTTGTGGGTGCGGGATTTGAGCCGGTTGAACGGAATCAGCGACGAATTGGCTTCGTTGCTGGCTGAAAAAAACATCGGCATTGAGCATTTCATTCACTCGGCGGGTATCGGAGGAATTCAACTTGCGCATGCCGTGGAGATGGCGTTTGTGACCCGACTGTTCAGTGTGAATCTGTTTTCCGCCATGGAAATCATCAAGCCTCTGACCCAGAAAAGAGTGAACAAAGGAGCATTGAGAAGCATTACTTTCATCTCTGCTCTTGCCAGCCGGATAGGAGGAAAAGGCTACTTTGTTTACGCTGCGAGCAAAGGCGCGGTGAACGCCATGTCTTTATCTCTGGCGGTGGAACTCGCCCCGGCGGTTCGCGTGAACACCATTTTGCCAAGCATCATCGAAACCGAAATGACCAAGGATTATTTTGGCAGTCCTGATCTTGTGACGTCCACGCAGGCAATCCATCCGTTGGGTTTGGGGCGTCCTGAAGATGTGGCCGATGCTGTGGAATTCCTGTCATCCGATCATGCCCGCTGGATTACCGGGCAGGAAATTGTCGTGGATGGTGGCAGGTCTGCGCGCAAAGCTCCTTCAATCTGATTTGGGCGTATGGGCGAAACTTACACATTAATCACAGGTGCTTCATCCGGCTTCGGCCGAAGCATCGCGCAGAAACTGGCTCCTTCCCGGAGACTCCTCTTGGCTGGCAGGAATATGGAGAGGCTGGAGGCTACGCGGAACAGCTGTGAAGCTCCGGAACGGCATCTTTTGTGGGTGCGGGATTTGAGTCAGTTGGATGGAATTGGTGACGAATTGGCTTCGTTGCTGATCGAAAAAAAAATCGGCATCGAACATTTCATCCACTCTGCCGGTGTCCCCGGTATTCAGCTTGCCCGCGCCAACGAAATGGCGTTTGTGACTCAACTGTTCAACGTGAATTTGTTCTCCGCGATGGAAATCATCCGGCCACTAACCCAGAAAAGGGTGAACAATGGAGCGCTGCGAAGTATTACCTTTATCTCCAGCATTGCAACTAGGCTGGGTGCAAGTGGTTACGCTGTTTACGCTGCGAGCAAAGGCGCGGTAAATGCCATGTCCCTTTCCTTGGCTGTGGAACTCGCCCCGGCGGTTCGCGTCAACGCCGTTTTGCCGGGCATCGTTGAAACGCGGATGACCAAGGAATATTTCACCGATGCCAGTTTTGTGTCATTTTACCCCTTGGGTTTCGGGCATCCCGAGGACATAGCAAACGCGGTGGAATTTTTGACCTCCGACCGTGCCCGCTGGATCACTGGGCAGGAAATTGTTGTAGATGGCGGCAGAACTGTTTTTTCTCCATCCACACAAACGGTGGCCGGTAGCTGATTGGTCATGCGACATTCATTTCAGACGGAAGGTTTTGGCATACGACTGCGTCCAGTTCGGCTGGAGGACGCTGCGTTCATCGTGTGGCTCCGCAATCAGGACTATGTTAAAGGCCGGGTGGGCGATTCTGCTGCCGACACAGCGAGCCAGGAAGCGTGGCTGAAAAAATATTTTGAGCGTGAAGGTGATTACTACTTCGCCGCCGAGACACCCGGCGGAATTTCTCTGGGCACACACGGTATTTACGATGTGAAGGGAGTCAGGGCGGAGCAGGGACGGCAAATCATGCGTTCAGAAGCGATGGCAGGAGTGCCTGTTGCAATGTTGGGAACGGATTTGGCTTTCGGAGAGTTGGGATTGAGCGAATTAAGAGGCACCTGCGTTTCAACCAACCGCGCCATTCATTCCCTTCACCGAAAGTTCGGATTCAAACAGGTTGGAATCCTGCGGGCCGCCCAGGTCATTGGCGGCAAGTCCGTGGATTTGGTGGAATTTCGTCTCGCGGCGAAAGACTGGTTCGAGGTTCGTGACGGTCTATTGCCTTTGGCTCGTCTGGCTGGAGCCCAGGTACTGGAGTGGGAAAAAACGGAATCAGTTGGAAACCAACCATGGGTAGAAAATAAACTCCAAGGATAATTTTTCAGAAAGGAAATAACCAATTTATGTCCCTAGCCGATTGTAAAATGATTAACCTGCCGAAGATTGCCGATCCGCGTGGCAACCTGACGTTTCTTGAGGGTGACAAACACATCCCCTTCGGTATCAAACGAGTGTTTTATCTTTACGATGTGCCTGGCGGCGCGGATCGTGCCGGGCACGCATTGAAGAAATGCCATCAGTTTCTCATCGCCATGTCCGGCAGCTTTGACGTGGTGGTGTATGACGGGAAGGAGAAGGAACGCTTTCACCTGAATCGGTCATATTATGGCTTGCACTTGCCGCCCATGATTTGGCGGGAAATAGACAACTTTTCTTCCGGCGCGGTCTGCCTGGCGCTGGCCTCGGAGCCGTACGATGAAAAGGATTATTACCGCGATTACAGTGAATATCTCCTTGCTGTGGGGGGTGTTAAAGCAGGTATTAAAGCGTGAAAGTTCCGTTTCTTGATTTTGTAAATCCCTACGAGGAATTAAGGGCGGAACTGGATGCGGCGTATTTCCGCTTCATGCGTTCTGCTTGGTATGTTCTCGGGCAGGAAGTGGAAGCCTTCGAGCGGGAGTTCGCTGATTACTGTGGCGTGAAGCACTGTGTGGGCGTCGGCAACGGCCTTGAAGCCCTGCATCTCACTTTGCGCGCTTATGGCATTGGAGCAAATGACGAGGTCATCGTCCCGTCGAACACCTACATCGCCACCTGGCTTGCGGTTTCATATGTGGGTGCCACACCAGTGCCTGTCGAGCCGGATACGAAGACTTTTAACCTTGATCCCGACCGCATCGAAGCGGCCATCACGCGCAGAACCAAAGCCATCATGCCGGTGCATCTTTACGGTCAACCGGCGGACATGGATCCGATCATGACCATCGCGCGGAAGCACAAGCTGAAGGTCATTGAAGACAATGCGCAGGCACAGGGCGCGCGGTACAAGGGGCGGCGAACCGGTTCGCTCGGCGACGCGGCGGGCAATAGTTTTTATCCCGGGAAAAACCTTGGCGCGTACGGCGAAGCAGGCGCGGTGACGACCAATGACAAGGAGCTGGCCGATAAAATCCGTATTTTGCGCAACTACGGTTCGCAAAAAAAATATTACAACGAAGTAAAGGGCTACAACTCGCGGCTGGACGAATTGCAGGCCGCATTTTTGCGCGTGAAATTAAATAAACTGGATGAGTGGAACGAGCGTCGCCGGAAAGCAGCCGTATTTTATTTGGCGGAGTTGGATGGCAAACCGGATTTGAGATTGCCATTTGTGCCTGAATGGGCGGAACCCATCTGGCACCTGTTTGTCGTCCGACATCCCAAGCGCGATGGACTTCAACAAAAATTGACCAAAGCGGACATTGGGACACTGATTCATTATCCTGTGCCGCCACATTTGTCCGGCGCTTATGCCGATGGAAAATGGAAGCGGGGTGACTTCCCAATTGCGGAGGAATTGGCCGATACCGTTTTGAGCCTGCCGATGGGACCGCACCTTTCGAAAATGCAGATGGATTCGGTGGTTGGGGAGATAAGTGGCTCCATCTGAATTCTTTAGCCATGAACCTTTTGTTTAAAATCTTCAACCGTATCCAGCGGTATTCAGCGCGATGCCGTTCCGTGTGGAATCGGCAATGGTTTTTAATCACCGAAACACCCGGACACAGGAAGATTGATCTGGGCAAAGGCGTTATTTTCCATGTGCCAGTGAGTGGAGGCGGGCGGGGGACCATTCAAGTTGGCGACAACACGAATTTTGGATTTCGGCAGGCCGGTCGGTTGGGTAATGGCGGAATCCTGCTGCAGGCCCGGGCACCTGAAGCTGAAATCATCATCGGTCGCGACAATTGGTTGAACAACAACACGAGTCTTTGTGCGATGCAGAGCATCCGCATCGGGAACCTTTGTCGGATTGGCGATTTTGTTGCGATCATGGACGCGGACTTTCATGAGATCAATCCGTCTACTCGCAACCGCAGTGTGGGAACGATCAAACCCGTTACCATCGGCAACAACGTCTGGATCGGGAGTCGAGTAATGGTTTTGAAGGGAGCGAGCATTGGCGATAACTCGGTCATTGCCGCCATGAGCGTGGTTACTTCCGACATCCCTCCAAATTGTATTGCGGCCGGCATTCCGGCCAAAGTCATCCGCAAAATTGAGTAACACCGGCAAACATACCTACGGGCAGATACTGAAGTCTTCGACGTTGATCGGGGGCTCCTCGGTGTTGAGTCTTGCCATCGGAGTGGTGCGGACAAAAGTGATGGTCTTGTTGTTGGGGACGATGGGCTATGGCGTAATGGGTTTCTACATGACCATCTCCGACCTGGTCCGCAGCGTTGCCGGACTGGGAGTCAACACCAGCGGTGTGCGCCAGATCGCCGAAGCCGTTGGCAGCGGAGATACGCAACGTCTTGCCCGTACGGTAATCGCCCTGCGTCGTGTTGCCTTCTACTCCGGCGCGCTTGGTGCCTTGTTATTGTTGATTTTTTGCAAACAGGTGTCGCGATTGACATTTGGAGATGAACATCATGCTGGTGGTGTGGCGCTGGTGGCATTGGCGGTATTTTTTGGAGATGTTTCCGCCGGTCAAGGCGCCTTGGTGCAAGGAATGCGCCGGATTGCCGACCTTGCCAAGATGAACGTGTTGGGGGCTCTCTATGGAACCCTCTTCAGCATTCCCATCGTTTATTATTATTATCGCCAGGGCATACCTGAAAGAGGTGTGGCGCCATCGCTGGTCTGTGTGGCCGCCATGAGCATTGTCACTTCCTGGTGGTACGCTCGAAAAGTAAAGGTGGAGCGGGTCAGTGCGAACCTGCAAGAGACCTTGGGTGAAGTCTCCGCCCTGTTGAAACTGGGGATCGTCTTCATGTCGACCGGTTTGATGACTTTCGGCGGGGCCTATCTGATTCGTATTTTCCTGCGACACGAGATCGGCCTTGAAGCGGTGGGTCTTTATCAAGCTGCCTGGATACTGGGCAGTCTCTATATCGGGGTTATTTTGCAGGCGATGGGAGCGGATTTTTATCCGCGTTTGACCGCCGTGGCCGGCAACAACGCCGAATGCAACCGCCTGGTCAACGAGCAGGCCGAAGTGGGAATGCTGATGGCGTGCCCGGGAATCATCGCCACCCTCACGTTTACACCCATCGTCATCAGTTTATTTTTCTCGGCCAAGTTCGGACCAGCCGTGGATATTCTGCGTTGGATATGTCTGGGCATGGTGCTGCGGGTGGTCAGTTGGCCCGTCGGCTTTATCTTTCTCGCGAAAGGCGAACGTAACATTTTCTTTTGGACCGAAGTCCTTTGCAACTCGGCCTACGTGGGGCTTGTCTGGGTGAGCGTTCTGAAATTTGGATTAACTGGCGCGGGGATCGCGTTTTTTGCGACCTATATCATCAGTTTGAGTGTCAATTATCTCATTGCACGCCGGTTGAGCGGCTTTCGATGGTCATCGGCAAATAGGCGGCTGGCTTTTCTGTTAATTCCATTAGTTGCCGCAGTTTTTATCGCCCAATACAACCTGTCCGCTCCGACGGCAATCACATTGGGCGTGATCGCGACACTGGTGATGGGAGTTTACTCACTGAAAACATTGTGCGCCCTGGTCCCGTTGGAACGGCTACCACAGCTTGCTCAAAGGATGATTATTTTTCTCCGGTTGGCGGCGCCGAGCACGGCAGCTTGATTCGATTGCCAGGCACAACCTGCAAATCATTTTCCACCACTACGACCGCAGAATGTTTTCATCATCCGGTACATCAGGAAAGTCATCAAGGACGGGTATTTAAAAAAGGAAATAAGTTAATGAAAATAGCAATTATAGGGTTGGGCTATGTGGGGCTTCCATTGTCGCTTCAATTCGCGCGATCGGGAGTGACAGTGTTGGGTGTGGATGTTGATCCCGTCAAAGTGGAAGCGTTGAATGCCGGGCGGAGTTACATCAGACATATTTCTCCGGAAGCAATTTCCGAGGCGGTGAATGCAAAAACCTTTTCTGCATCCAGCGACTTTAAGTGCATAAAAGATGTTGAAGCGGTCATCATTTGTGTGCCGACACCCCTGAATAAAAATCGTGAGCCGGATATTTCATTCATTATTGAAACCGGTAAATCCACGGCGCCGCATCTGGCAAAGGGGACTTTGGTGGTCTTGGAATCCACGACTTATCCGGGCACAACCGATGAAGACTTGCGCTGTGTTCTGGAAGCCGGGTCGGGAATGAGGGCTGGAACGGATTTTCACCTGGCATTTTCGCCAGAGCGAGAAGATCCGGGCAATTCGGAGAGCAAGGTCGGGATCGTTCCGAAAATCATCGGCGGTTTTACACCCGCGTGCCTGGAACGCGCGAAGGCGCTTTATGGTCGCGCCGTCAAAACCCTTGTGCCGGTTTCGTCCTGCCGTGCTGCCGAGGCGACCAAGTTGCTCGAAAATATTTTTCGTAGCGTGAACATCGCGTTGGTCAACGAGTTGAAACTCGTTTATGGAGCCATGGGAATTGACATTTGGGAAGTGATTCAGGCTGCAAAGACGAAGCCTTTTGGTTTCATGGCATTTTCCCCGGGACCCGGACTGGGCGGGCATTGTATTCCGATTGACCCGTTTTATTTGACTTGGAAAGCGCGTGAATACGGTCAGAACACACGTTTCATCGAGTTGGCAGGTGAAATTAACACAGCAATGCCGGCGCATGTGGTCAATCGGACGGCTGAAGCGCTCAATTCGTTCCGGAAACCGATGAACGGCAGCCGCGTGCTGGTGATTGGGCTGGCCTACAAACCGAACGTGGATGACGACCGCGAATCACCGAGTTATGTGCTGATGAACCTTCTCAAAACGCGCGGTGCGGACGTGGCTTATTACGATCCTTATGTGCCCGTCATTAAATTGACCCGGGAACATCCGCATTGGGCCGGCACGCGTTCCATAGTTTGGAACCGTGAAATCCTCAAAAAATTCGACGCGGCCATCGTCGCCACCAATCATCAGGCTGTCAGTTATCAAGAACTGGCCGATTGGGTGCCGTGCATTGTGGACACGCGAAATGCGCTGGCGACTGTGAAGACGAAGCCGGGTCAGATTTGGAAGGCTTGAATTTCAACGAACAAATAGGCGGTACATTGTGATTTTACTTTTAGGGGCAAGCGGTTACATGGGGCAGGCTTTCGCAACGGAGCTGCGAAGACGGAGGTATAGCTTCATTCCTCTTACCCGGAAGGCGATTAATTACACGGATTTTGATCTCCTCTTCGATTACGTCCGGAAATTGAGGCCTGAATTTATTATCAACGCGGCGGGTTATCCTGGGAGCCCCAATGTGGACGCTTGTGAACAGGCCCGTGAGGAAACTCTTTGTGCCAATACACTCCTTCCGCAGACGATTTCCCGAGTTTGCATGATGACTGGCACGCCTTGGGGACATATTTCTTCGGGTTGCATTTACCGTGGCGCAAAGCTGATTGATAATGGAAAAACGCGAAACGTGGCGGGAATGGAATTGCGCCAATTATTTGCCCAGCATCCGGAAAAAATTTGTGGATATACCGAGTGGGACGAACCCAATTTTTGCTTCCGCCACCCGCCATGCAATTTTTACAGTGGAAGCAAGGCCTTGGCGGAGGAAGTCATTCGCGAAGCCGGGGAAACATATATCTGGCGTCCCGGAATGCCGTTCAATGAGCGGAACGAACCGAGGAATTTCCTTTGGAGAATTCAAAACTACCAGAAGATTCATGACGGCGTTAACTCGATTACCCATCTCGAAGATTTTACGCGGGCATGTCTGGAGCTTTGGGAACGACAGGCGCCATTCGGAATTTACAATATCGCAAATCCGGGCGCCGTCTTGACGCGAAAAGTTGTTGAAATGATTCAACGCATTCTTAAGCCCGAACAGAGCTTTGACTTTTGGAAGGACGACGGAGAATTTTATTATTATGGCGCCAAGGCGCTTCGTTCCAATTGCGTCCTGGATGTTTCTAAATTGCTGCGTACCGGGATAAAAATGCGTCCCGTGGAAGAAGCCTTGCAGGATTCGTTGCGCAGCTGGAGAGTGGCGATGCCACCTTTGGAGTTGGCGCAGAGCCGGACATTTCCTTGCTTCCGTCCGCAATCTCAAGTAACCAACTTTGACTTGTGAGAAAAGAAATCAAGACAAGAAATTATTTTCGCGCGCTGGTTGGGGCATTATTGCCAGCTTTGTGCGGATTATGCGGTGGGTTAAGAGCGCAGGAAGTATTGGTCCCGCCTCCAACAAACCCTGAAACTCCCGCAGCCCTGCAACCGCTTCAAACCAGTGAGATGGATGTATTTGTTCCTGCAGGAGCAGCCCCCAGTCCACAGGAGACTCAACCATTTCGTTATAAATTTCTGACACTGCGACCGCATCCTTACTATCAAGCTCTCTATGGAGATGGGATTCTGGTTGCTCCCGGTCAGCCGGTGAACACGGTCATTCAGGAAGTGGCGCCGGGATTTCTCCTGGATATTGGCGATCATTGGAATTTGGATTACACGCCGACATGGACGTTTTATTCAAATGACCGTTTTAAAAACACTTTGGATCATGCTGTTAAATTAACAGGAGGTACGACTTATGAAGACTGGATTTTTAAACTCTCGCAGAGCTATACAGATTCATCTTCGCCAGATGTCGAAACAGCCACTCAAACCAGCACAAAAACATATTCAACAGCCATTGATGCCTCCTATGTCATCAACAGTAAAATGTCACTGGATTTGAACGCCAATCAGAATTTTGTTTCTGCGGACCAGTTTCAAAGTTACCGCGAGTGGTCAACATTGGACTGGCTGAATTACCAATTCTGGCCGCGCCTGAATGTCGCTGTAGGTGTGGGCCTTGGCTATGATGATGTGGACATGAGTCCCGACATGCTTTTCGAGCGATATCAAGGACGGATTAATTGGCGCGTGACCGACAAAATCGGTTTTCAATTTCATGGTGGTGTGGAGGACAGGCAGGTGCTCAACAGCAACACGGGAGACATTATCAATCCTGTTTTCGGCTGCGGCATTCAGTACCAGCCTTTTCAAAACACGAAACTCTCCCTGAACGCAGACCGGGCTGTGGCCCAGTCTTATTTGCAGAATGAAGTCACTGAAAGCACCACTATCAATGGCGACTTGAACCAACAGTTGTTGAAAAGACTAAACTTGGATCTTCAAGGGGGATACCAAAATACCAAATACATTGATTCGATAAGCGGCACCACCGCGAATCGAACAGATAACTACTATTTCGTTAACACCCGACTCAGTTGTTCCTTCCTTAAACGCGGCACCATTGCGATTTTCTTCCAAATCAGCGACAATTCTTCTTCCCAATCTGGATTCGGCTTCTCGAGTCACCAATCTGGATTCGAGATCGGCTATCGTTATTAGATATTGTCTTTCGAAGAGGTTTTTTGCCGACTGGAGATCAGAACCAGGAGAACCTTTCCGGTACGTAGATAATATCGGCAGGCTTCATGTAAAAAGGTTCACTCAATTTCCCTTCCATCGCGAGTTTTAAGTTCAAAGTGTAATTCTTCGTCTTGTTTCCTTCCTGTCGGATGACCACCACACCCTTCAGGTTGGCCCTCGTGTAATCAAACCCGCCTGCCTCCATTATGGCTTCAAGGGCCGTAATGGGATGATCAGACAAAATTCTTCCAGGGCGAAGCACTGCCCCAGTGATGTAGACTGGGAAAAGAGAATTTTGCACTTCAACGTTAACTTCCTTTGTGGAGATCTGGGGGGCATATAAATCCATCAGTGCTTTTCGCAATTCAATCGGGGTCAATCCTGCGGCTTTCACTTCCCCGACCAAAGGCAACGAAATTTTGCCATCCCTTCTGATTTGCTGGGTGGTGTCCAGGTTGGCAGAGCCTGGGAATGAAATTTTTAACGTATCACCTTCCCGCAAAATAAACATCTCCGGGATTATGGCTTTGGGGGCAGTGGCAACTGTTGCTTCAGGAATTCCTGCTTGGAGGGAATTCGCAACTTGTGGGGACGTCACCGCAAGTCCGGAGGATCCAGTTTGACAACCCGCTACGACGACTGCCAGGGTCAGAACTCCCACGACAAATCCGGCTTGTCGGCAAAGAGAGCAGGCTTTTTGGTAAAAGGTTTTCCGCATTGAACTTGTTTCCATATCACCTCCATCAAATTTGAATTAGGTACCATTTTTTACAAAATACAAGATGGTGGTGTCTTTTACAGAAAGTTAGAACTGTCTTTGATGAAAGTCCAGAAATTTGACCCCTCCACACCCCCCTCCACACTACTGGAGGGGTGCTGATTCCGTTCCGTCCTTTGTTCGCATGGACTTTTGGTATTTTCGGCGTACCCTCCTACCCCCGACTTCGTCGGTTTTTCGCCCTCACGGGCTGGCGGGCTGCGCGTGGCCTATCGGCCATGCTCGCCCAAAAAACCTCCTCGTCGCTTACGCGACAAACGGGTTCACACACGGACATAAAGGACATCCCGTGTCCTTTATGATTTAACACGGGTTTGGACGGGTTTAATGGGTTAAACGGGTTGAAGCCGCTGGGAGCGGGAAGCGGCCAAAGACTTGTGAGCTTTCATCGCTTTTCCGGGAATCCCGTCTTATCCCCGACACCCTTTCGGCAGGAGCCCTCCAAGCTCGAAACATCCCAAGACTTTGGCTTGGAATGAGCGGGCGAGCCGGCGCGGGCTTTCGCAAAGCAGAAACCCGCCCCCACTCGCTTGATCCGCCCATACGGATTTTCCTGCAGATGGTTATTCGTCTTGATATCCCTATGCCCTGGTTCTTTAGGTAAGATAAATCTGATAGAATGCATGCATTACTAAATAATTTACAACCCAATGACTTATAACCAAATAAGGCGCAGCTCCTTTGATTTAGTTCGTTTTCAGCCAAAACATCTTCTCGGCCTAATAGTGCTTATATTCGCATTTGCCTTATCAATCCAATCAGTCAATGCCGCCAGCCCCATAATAATATATTCCTACACCATATCATCCGGTAACCCGACCGCCACAGCTGCCACTATCACCTGGACTACGAACGTAGCCGCGACATCCAGCATTAGTTATGGCCCCACCACGGCATACGGCATGACTTCCTCCTCTTCCATCCTCACTACCGCTCATTCCATTACCCTTACCGGCCTTTCTGCCGCCACTACGTATCACTACCAGATTGGTTCCCAAGACGGCAGCGGCGACCTGGCTACATCTTCTGACCAGACTTTTACTACTGTTGTCCAATGTAACTACTACATAGATTCTGTTTCCGGTAATGACGCCAATACAGGCAATGACGCGAGCATTCCACTACAACATCTGATGTCTGTTCCTACGGCTGTACCGGACGGAACGACCATCTGTTTAAAAAGAGGAGATACATTTCTAAATGATTCGTTGCTTATCAACAGCGGAAGCTATGTCACTGTCCGTGACTACGGTCCTATCAATCTCCCAATGCCACTCATTGACAATGCTGGTTACATCGCTTCATCATCATGGAGCTTGGTTCCACTGACATCGAATCTCTATCAAGCCACCGTGGCTGGGCCGGGTTCGGCATATACCTCTGCTGGCACCTACGTCGAAGTCTTTGAGTGCAAAAACGCGCCATGTATCCCGACGGGAGCGGGCGGAAACGACAATTTCCTGCAGACTGTAAATACCCAAGCTTTGGCTAGCTCGACGCCAGGGAGCTATTACATCCTAGGGGAGAATACTGACGGTTCGAGTGGCCCGACCGATCTGGACAGCTTCACCATATACATGCGTCCATCAGACGGAACCAGTCCAATTACTAATGGATATTCGTACAGCTACAGCAAGACATCCGGCGGAATATTATTATATGGCTCTTATCCAACGGTCAGTAATATTGCCGCAAAGAAGAGCTCCGGTAACCAGGGTGGTTTCTATGCAGATCCAGCTTCATATAACGCGACATTCAATAACGTTGAATCAGATCAGGATGGCAAGCACAACCTTGAGTGCGCCGGTGGCTGTACAGTCAACAATTCAAAGTTTATCGACGCGTATTACCCGCAGGCAGCTGGTTTGTTGGTTGTCTTTGGCTACGGAACAAGTGCCCCTGTGACATTGAATAACAATATATTCATTAATGGCGCGACAACGGCAGGAAATGCGGTCGCAGCCATGTTAAGCCATGGTGTCGGTTTGTTTTCTACTATCACGGTTAACGGAGGATTGGTGCAGGGGATCAGTAGTCCATCGACCTATTCTGATCTTTCCGGCACATCGTTTACCGATGTTAGCAACGTATCTATCAACGGTCTGACTTGTCTCAATACGTTCGGTTGCGTAAATATGTCCGGGCCGACGACGATATCTAATGTTCAGGACTATTCGGCCAGCTCAACTTCTGATAGTTTAAATGTTAATTATGGTTCCAATTACAGCGTAACCGTGGCATCTACGTCTGTGTGTGACAACGTGAATTTTAACCGTGCTATCGTCGCTGATTCAGCTGTTAATACTCAGGTTTCTATAGCATCGAGCACTTTCTATATTATTAATTTTGGTTACTCTGGAAGTGATTATGGATTCTATTCGACAGTGGCTGGAATCGTGAGGATGTACAATACATTAATTGACTCAAGCGAATCCTATGCATCACCGTTCGGCATTCCGGCAACGACATCAATGCAATATTTTGGCGATTATAATAAATTTATTTCTCCGAATGTAGTGCAGTCATTCGTCAATGGTACGGTGTACAGTCCTCTTTCCGCATGGCAAGCAGCCGTCGCTCCGCAGGACGCCAACTCCGTCAATACCAGTCCCACTCCGAATGCCCAAACCATCGCCTGCACTCTGCATCAACTCAACTTCACAGGCCCCTCATCAGGCAATGTAAACGCCTCGTCCACCAACTTTACCATAGCTCCCAATGTCTCATACAACAGCGTGGGACAACCGATAGGATATGTAGGAACGGTGACCGTGACCCCATCGGGCACGGCAGCAGCGGGCCTCACTCCCATCACCCTAACCTTCCCTCTAAGCGCTTCCACGACCGCCCAGACTTTCTCTATCGCTCCTACGGCCACCGGCACCATAACCCTCTCTGAATTCGCCAACGGCGCAACTACCAGCCCCACCTTCCTGGCCTCAACCACCCTCCAGTACCAAAGCAACATCACCACTCCCTCCGCTCCATACGGCAAGCCCGTTGCCACAGCTGGAAATACCACCGCCACCGTCTCGTTCTCTGCCCCCGCCTCAATCGGCGGTTCACCAGTGACCTCATACACTATTACCTCCTCTCCAGATAACATATCGACCACGACCACGGTCACTTCAGGTGTCGTGACCGGTCTCTCCAACGGAACACCATACACCTTCACGGTGACCGCCACTAACGCCGCTGGAACCGGCCCTGCCAGTTCTCTATCGAATCAGGTGACCCCCATCGGTCTTCCCGGAGCCCCGACCATCAGCTCGGTCACGGCGGGCAACGCCCAAGCCGCGGTAACCTTTAGCGCCGCCGCTTCAAACGGCAGTCCCATCACTGGATATATCGTCGCTTCCATCCCCTCCGATGGTACTGACAGCAACGCAAGCTCGACCGCTTTGACCCATATCGTCACCGGCCTTGTGAACGGTACTCCATATACCTTCACCGTCACCGCCACCAATGCCGTGGGAACCGGCAATGCTTCGATTGCATCAAGTCCGGCAGTCACCCCCTCGACCGTCGCCTCCGTTTCCACCAATGCGACGAGTCTCGTAGCTTCAACCACCGCTACCCTAAACGGCATCGTCTTGTCGACCGGTGGATCGAACGCCACCCAATCGGGTTTTGTCTATGGCACTGATCCTACCCTCACCGCCGTCCTTGCCGCTACTTCCACTCTCGGCACTCCAGGGTCTACCCAGTTCTCCCAGAGCTTGACCAGCCTCACTCCCAACACCACCTACTATGACCGCGCATATGCCACGAACGGCAATGGCACTACTTTTGGTTCAATCGTTTCCTTCCTGACCTTGCCCCTCGCTCCTGCCGTTTCAACCGTCTCGGTTACAGTCGGATCAGCTACTACCCTCACTGCCAATGGAGACATCACCTCGACCGACGGCGTCAACGCCACTGTCCGCGGCGTCGTCTACGGCACCAGCCTCTCATACGGCTCCACGGTGACGGAGAACGGCTCGTTCGGAACAGGTGCCTTCACTGAACCGATCACCGGTCTTGTCTGCAATACCACATACCACGTTGCCGCCTTCGCTTCCAACACTGGCGGCACAAGCTATGGCACTGACGCGACCACGACTTCTGCCGCTTGTCCTGTAGCTCCTACTCCAACTCCCACCACTTCATCCTCCGGCGGAGGCTCCGTCTCATCCAGTGGCGGTTCCGTGTCATTATCAGTGCTCACAAGCCTTCTCGCTCCTTCGGCTTCGACTACGGCATACTTGAATTCACTCGCGGCTTCGGCTGTCCCATCGGCTTCACCTGCACGCCTAAATACTCCAGTCGCACCCCAGATCACCTCGCCTACATTCACCTTCACCAGAGACCTAAAGACTGGCAGCACTGGAGCCGATGTCCGCGCTCTAGAGGTGTACTTGAACACCCACGGCTACATCCTCGCTGCGACCGGCCCGGGTTCGCCGGGGAACGAGACAAACTACTTCGGCCCCTTGACCAAGAAAGCTCTGATGAAATTTCAGAAGAACCACGACATCTCCCCTGTGGCAGGATATTTCGGACCGATCACGCGAGCCGCTGTCAATGGATAATAGGCTTATCGCAAAATGACAAAAATAATTGCGCATCTTTAGGCTATTATGAGAATGGAAAAAATTTGTCGAGAACCGTCCCTTTATTTGATGTCTGGGTACCGTGTAATAATAGATATTAATTCGTCAATATCAGCTGGCAATGATCATTCAACGACTGATAAGATAAAATATTAATACTAAAAAAACCGACCGTGTGTGTAAAATGGCTCTAAATAGAGCCATTTTATGTCGCTTGACTTTCTTCTTACACGTCAGACGTTTCTGAACAATGTTCGAGATGGTGGTGTCTTTTACAGAAAGTTAGAACTGTCTTTGATGAAAGTCCAGAAATTTGACCCCTCCACACCCCCCTACACA
>Ga0182027_10006837_pt1 | contig 16977 bp, 10 predicted proteins | sample 712E1DmetaG_FD_121300 | JGI IMG/M metagenome (GOLD analysis project Ga0182027, IMG submission 121300) | Permafrost microbial communities from Stordalen Mire, Sweden - 712E1D metaG (Illumina Assembly) | ecosystem: Environmental > Terrestrial > Soil > Wetlands > Permafrost | place: Sweden... | reverse complement strand
GCGAGTATGAACTCGTGTTCGTGAACGACGGTAGCCCTGACGGGAGTTGGAAGGTGATCGAGCAACTATCCGCGCAACATTGTTGGGTGCGAGGGATTTGTTTGATGCGAAACTATGGCCAGCACAATGCGCTGCTCGCCGGCATCCGCGCGGCGCGCTTTGACACGATTGTGACGATGGACGACGATTTGCAGCATCCTCCGGAAGAGCTGCCGAAACTTTTGGCGAGGATGGAGGAGGGCTACGATGTCGTTTACGGAGCGCCGGAGCAGGAGCAGCACGGGTTGCTGCGCGATCTTGCTTCGCTGATCACCAAGATTGCCTTGCAGAGCGCGATGGGCGCTGAGACGGCGCGCGTGGTGAGCGCATTCAGAGTGTTCCGCACACCGTTGCGCGAGGCCTTTGCATCGTATCACGGTCCTTTCGTAAACATCGATGTATTGCTCACGTGGGGAACTACAAAGTTCGGTTCGGTGCGGGTGCGGCACGATCAGCGTACAATCGGAAAGTCAACCTACACCTGGACCCGACTGGTGCATCACGCCCTTAACATGATGACGGGGTTTTCTGTGTTGCCGCTGCAATTGGCGAGCGTCATAGGGCTCGTCTTCACGTTGTTCGGCATCTGCGTCTTGCTCTACGTCTGCGGAAGGTATTTTCTGTCCGGCACCACCGTGGCAGGATTCCCCTTTCTGGCCTCGATTATCGCATCTTCTCTGGCGCGCAGCTTTTTGCGCTGGGTATTATCGGTGAATACCTGGCAAGAATGCATTTCCGATCGATGGACAAGCCTCCCTATGCTATTAGTACGATGTTGGAGGCTGGCCGCAAGGACTGAAAGCCTATGCCTGTTTTGTGCGAGATCCTTGAGTGGGACACTTCGTTTTTCGGCAGGCGCATTGGCCGACTGGTCGCGCGCCGTCTGTCGGCCGCCACTTTGGTCAATCTGGATGACTGGGTGGCGAGGAATCAAATTGAGGGAGTCTATTTTCTTTGTGAGGCAGCGGACGCGGAAAGCATTGCGCTCGCGGAACAACATAAATTCCATCTCGCAGACATCCGTGTGACGCTCGAGAATTGTCAGCCAGGCGCCGAGCGGATCTGCGCGAATGAAGATCTGCTTGTGCGGAGGGCCTGTTCTGAACAAATGGAAGCCCTGAAGGCCATCGCCCGGTCCAGCCACACAGACACCCGTTTCTATCAGGATCCCCATTTTCAGCCGTCGCAGTGCGATGGTCTCTATGAAACATGGCTTGAGCAGAGCTGTACTGGCGATGCGAACATGGTTTTGGCGGCGGAACTGGGGGGCAAAGTGGCCGGTTATATCACCTGCCATCTGGACAGTGATGTTGTGGGGCGCATTGGACTATTTGCGGTGGCCGAATCTGCGCGGGGCCATGGCGTCGGCACCGCGCTTATTCGCGCGGCCTTGGGTTGGTTTTCCGACGAGCGAAGGTCCCGGGTCACCGTTGTTACGCAAGGTCGGAATGTCCGAGGCCAGAGAACCTATGAGCGCTGCGGTTTCACGACCCGATCAGTGGAACTCTGGTACCACTACTGGCGGGCCGGCTGAGATGGCTTTTTTATGGATGCCGTACCCTTCAACCGCTCGTCGTTGCGAGGCCGTGAGCTGGAATACATTTTTCAGACGATTTCCGTCGGGCAGATCGCAGGCGATCAGATGTTTTCGAAGAAGTGCCAGATGCTGCTCGAGCAAACGCTCGGCGTGAGGCGAGCGTTGGTGACTACTTCATGCACCCATGCGCTGGAGATGGCGGCGTTGTTGCTCGATCCCCGCCCTGGAGACGAGGTAATCGTTCCCTCCTTCACTTTTGTCTCAACGATCAATGCGTTCGTGCTGCGCGGCGCGACGCCGGTCTTTTGCGATGTGCGCGCCGACACGTTGAATCTCGATGAGCGGAAGCTCGAAGCGCTCATCACGCCGCGCACGCGGGCCATTGTGGTTGTGCATTATGCGGGAGTCGCCTGCGAAATGGACGCGATACTGGAGATTGCGCGCCGACATAATGTCGCCGTGGTCGAGGATAACGCGCACGGCTTGTTTGGCCGATACAGGGGGCGCTGGCTGGGAACGCTCGGCTGCCTGGCAACGCAAAGCTTTCACGAGACCAAAAACATCACCTGCGGTGAGGGCGGAGCACTGCTGATCAACGAAGAACACTTCATCGAACGCGCGGAAATCATACGCGAAAAAGGGACGAATCGCAGCCGGTTTTTCCGAGGGCAGGTGGACAAATATTCGTGGGTTGATATTGGCTCCAGTTACCTGATGAGCGATGTTCTGGCTGCGTTTCTGTTCGGACAGCTGGAGGTGTGGCCGGTCATCCAAAGGGATCGGCAGCGGATCTGGCAAACCTATCACGAACAGCTTGCCGGATGGTGCCTTGCCAACAATGTGCGGCAACCCGTCGCGCCCCCTCATTGTGAGCAGGCGTGGCACATGTATTACCTGCTGCTCCCGACACTCCAGGCTCGGACGGCGATGATCGCTCACCTGAAGTCGCACGGCATTCTGGCGGTGTTCCACTATCTGCCGCTGCACTTGTCCCAGATGGGCCGAAAATTCGGTGGCAAGGAAGGCGATTGCCCGGTGACGGAAGACGTCAGCGACCGATTGATCCGGCTGCCATTTTTCAATGAGCTTGGGGAGACCCAACAAGAACAGGTCATCGCCGCGGTCCAGCACTTCCGGAAATGACATCCGTGCGATCTCATTTCCGTTCTACAGCGGATAAGCCGCGATTGTCTCCCGATGGCTTGGAGTTCTCAGATTCCTGGTCTCGCCGGACATCTTCGGCGTTGCATCCTCCAGTTTCGTAGACGGAGTATCGCGCGCCCAGGCAGCTTTGATCGTACACTGTTCTGAAGCGGCGCCCCATCGCGGCACGATCGATCTTGTACTGCTGTTCCTCTATTGGCCCAACAAAGATGTGGGTGACCCGGACATGGGTGATCAAAAAAGGGTTGGCTTCTCGATAAGCGCGGGCGACCAAGGCGTCCGTCGTGTCGTCGGCATATCCTCCGGTGTGCGTATATGCTCCGTTTACCACGCTGCGTCGCGCGAGCGCGGGCACGAGGTTGATCGTTGAATTTGTGGTCAGGAAAACAGCATCTGGCGGGGTATTGAGCCTGAGCCACTCCCCCACAAGTCGATCGCCTGCGCTGAAGAGCTGCTGCGGTGGACCCTGATAGCGCACCACCCACTCAATTGCGGTTGGCACAACGGCGCCGAGCGAGACCAGCAGGCAGGCGGTGATTCTCAATGAAAGCGATTTCTCCCAGAAGAATGCCAGAAGGCGGCCCGCATAGACACAGAGCACCAAATCAAGATACAGCACGAATTTATTGTTGTCGCCCCAGCTCGGCGAGAAGCGATAGAAATTGATCAGAATAAAATAGGAACCCGTCACAAATAACATGGCAAGGAGCGCGATTTCGCCGCGCCGGAGTTCTTGCGATTCGGTAAACCAGAGACGGATGGAAAAAAGAATGCCGGCTGCGCCGAGCACCAACGGGGGTCCGGCGGCCCTGATCCAGAACCAGCACCGATGGAGGTGCAGAAAATTGGGGATCTCGGGCAAAGACGCCAGCCACCGGTTGACATCGAATCCAGAGTATCCGGGAGGATGATCCTGTGAGAGTAGCCATCCTAATTGCAATCCGACCGGAATAGTGGCGAGGAATAGGGCCAAGATCTTGAGCGAGACGTGAGGAGACCCGCTTTTCGGCGCCGACGGCGGGAGAACTTGCGGTGAATGGCTGTCGGAGGCTGGGAAATCCGACGTTCCGGATTCGGTGGTCAGGGCAAACAATTTGGCACTGAAGCCCTCACGAGGCGCTGCGTTCATTCTGTGCGGCGCGGGTTCGAACAGCACCATCAGGCCGACGAGCGGGCCGATGATGAGGAAGGTGTGTATATGAAGGAGCGGAAGGAATGCGACCAGTCCGAGAAGAAAACAGGTACTCCGGTCGGTCGGTGCCTGCTGGGCGAATCTGCGATAAATGGCCACAAGAATCAACATGGCTAGGGGCCACCCGAACAAAAATGGAAGCTGGGGTTGAAAATAATCAATAAGAATATTAAGAAAATTGAAATACGGAAAGAGGAGATGGTTTTCGATGCTGAACCATGATCGCAGCGACAAAGGCACATTGGCGACGGGATATCCGGCGACGCCATAGATAAGATTGATGATGCCTATATGACCGAAGAAGAACAGCAGGCCGGCGAAGACCGTAGCGGTTTGTGTCTTGAGTGCGGAGAAAAGGAAATGGCAGGTGAGGGTAGCAAGGGAAAAGGCGAAGAGCACCATCGGAATCTTAAACGCCCAGAAGAGGGAAAAACCTCCTCGGCACAGGATGGCTGAATGGAAATCGGCCATGAAATGGTAGCACAGCCTCGCCGTCGCGCACTCCGGATTGGGCGGCGGAAAGGAGTGTTGGTCGAGGAACGCAGATGCCGTTGCCATATGATAGGCAAGGTCGTCGGAGTTTCCGCGAAACATGATATTGCCGTTGTCATCGATCCAAACGCAGACCGCGAAAAACGCCGTGATCAGAACAGTGGGTACAAAGCTCGCCTTCCAGAACGGTCTGTTGAATGAAAACAGCGACGCGAACCACAGGAGATTCCGGCGGCGGAACCGCCAGGCTAGGACGTTGCCCATGAGAATGAGTCCCATGCCACCGACCATGGTGCTGAGGTTGAATCCGAAGGCCAAAGCGAGCAAATAAACGATCCACGTGCTCCAGAAGCACCCGAGTACGACCGCGGCAGCGAGGCGGACCGAAAAATCTCCGCGACTAAGGGAGAATTCCTCGTCGAGCACAAAGCCCAGCCAGATGCTGGAGAGAAGAAAAAGAATGCCCGTCATAGCTTCGTCGCGCTGAATCGGCCGGCCACGTGGAGGTTTAGGGGTGAAGAAATCTCAAAAACACCGAACGTAACTCTGGCGCCAGCTATTCCCCGGTCAGGTAGCGCCGAAAATCCAGCGCATCGAGCGTCGCATTGCGGTCATCGGTCCACACGATGGCACTGCCTGGTGGAACGGGATCATATGCGGTTACGGTCCGTTTCACTCGTCCTTTGTCCTCCTCGGCTGGCAGCCAACTGATGATGCTCCTGAGCCGAGCCGGGTGGCAGACAAGGACATATTCGGTTAGGGTGCAGTCCCAGTCTCGCGTTTCTGTGCTTTTGCCGATTTCCGTGACTACGTTGAGGGCCGTCCAGCCTAGCGAGTGCGCGGTGGCGCCGACGATCGGAAAGAGCGAGCTGTAGCGGTTGGTGGCGTGGATCGCGAGCACCCCATCCTGTTTCTCAAGCGATCTAAGATAGATTGCCATTGCCTCGCGGGTGAGCAGGTATGCGGGAATCGAGTTACCGGCATAGCTATCGAGGACGATAACGTCGTAGTCAGTGTGAGAGGTTTCAAGGCTCATCCGGCCATCCGCCTCCGCAATGTGGACCTGGCCTGACGAATCGGCGACAAAGGTGAAGAAGTCGCGGGCGATGCGAATCACCTGGGGATCGATCTCCCAAAAGTCGATCCGATCAGCCGGGCGGGCATACGCTGCGAGCGCACCGGCTCCGAGCCCGATCACACCGACGTTGATCGATGGCCTGATTTTCTGGGTCTCTTCGATCGTCCGGCCGACTCCGGTGCTTTCAGTGTAGTAGAGTGTGGGGCGGCGGCGCGCTTCTGCGCTCGTGGTGATCTGGGAACCACGGCTTGTGGTTTCGCTCCTGAGGACGAGGCCGTCTTCCTGGGACTGCAGCATCTTGTAGCCATAGGTATTGCGGAAGCGCTGAATGCGGAGCGTTCCGGCAGCTTCGGCGTGCGTTTGGTGCCAGACCAACCCGAGGATAGGCGCGGCTATGATCAGAATCACGACCGCTATTGTCAGCATGTCGCGGCGGGCGATGAGCCGGAGGAGTCCGAGAGCCAACAACACAAACGACATCACAAGAAACTCGGACGGACGCAGAAAAAGGAACGGTGCTGCGAGACAGGCAAACAGGCCCCCGAGGACGCCACCTCCGGCAAGGATCAGGTAGAAACAGGCCCGCCCGTCCGACCGGCTCTCGCGCAAGATGCCGTTGGCAAAGAAGCTTCCCGCAGCGGTCAGGGACATCAGCCAACATGCAGTCGGGCCGTTGACAGTGTAATAGGTCACGCCTTTGTAGAACATGAATCCAGTGAAACTTAACGCCAGCCAGCCGAGGCAGACCAGATTGAAACGCGGCTGCCACCAGTCGGAAAACACGATGAGAAAACTGAGAGCGTAGATGCCAAACGGTCCGACCCATGCTAGCGGAATTGAGCCGATCTCTGCCGCCAGATGGTGGGTCGCACCGAGCATGCCCACACAGGTGAGCGCGCTCAGGCAGAGCCATTTTATCACCTGGCGGGAGGAAATCGGCTCGGGTGCCTCGCGATCGGTCGGTGCGGGCAGGTCAAGACGGGTGAGACACAGTCCTGCCACGACAACCAAATCGGCCAAGACCCACAGGAGACCGCGCCAGATGAAAATCTGGTCGGACAAGTCAATGGCCCGCTCAATGACGAAGGGGTAGAGCAGTACGGCGGCAATGCCGCTGGCGATCGAAAACACGTAAAGGCGAGAGGGTGCCGGCTGACCTCGACGCCGCAGCCAACCCTGAAGTAATGGTCCGGTGCTGAAGAGCAGGACCATTGCGGGCAGGGTTGTTAGCGCGAGGGCAAACAGAATCCCTCCGATGCCAGTCTGCTGACTCTCGTGCAGCGAAGCCAGCCGGCTGAAGACCAGCGAAGCAACAGCGAGACCCACTGTGGCGGCCACCTGCACACGCAAACGGCGTTTCAAAAGCCATGTAGCCCAGCCGTAGCCGAGCAAGAACGTCACTTGAAAAAAGAGCATCGTCCCGAGCCAGGTAGACACTGCTCCTCCTTGGGAGGGGAGCAGCAACTTGCCGAGGAGCGGCGGGACCGAGAACGCCAGGAACGTTGCTAGCGGCACAGCGACGATCGCGGTCCAATAGAAGACCTTGGAATAGACAGTCGGGGAAGGCAAAAAACGGAGGAGTTTCATCGAAGAATGGGGTGGTTGTGTCAGACCAGGGATGGATTTGGAGCAGGGATGGATTTGGATCGGCGATTCGTCAAAGTCGCGGACGCCGACCGCAGCGGCGACGCCAGGATCGACGGATAAGCCTCGCACGGGGTCCAGCAGTTTGGACACCGGCGGTCGATGATTGTCTGACGGACGCCGCTTCGGCGGGCGGCTTCGATGATCGGCATCAGTGCGTAGCCGGTGTTGCGGACGTTGCCCAACGGTTTGTTCCAGATCGTGCACGGATACACTTCGCCTTTCTCGGATAGATAGACCGTCGACTGGAGCGCGGAGCAGATGACTGACGTTCGCCCCTGCGCGAGATACCGCATCGCTTCAGCGCGATAAATGCGCTCAATCACGCGCATAACGATCGGGGCGAACCTTCCGGTCGTCGCTGGCGGCTCCAATCCGGACGTGGCACGGGCATCTTGCCCGTGATCTGGATGTGGCACGGGCATCTTGCCCGTGGATATGCGCGGATCGCCTGACACGGGCAAGATGCCCGTGCCACTGGGCTTGAGGGCTGCCAGGCGCAGGGCCGCGGCAATTTCCCCGCGATGCGCTTCGCCGCCGAATCCGTCGACGCCTCTGCTGCCGATGTTGCCATAATAATGTTGCGAGAAATGCGGGATGTTCAGGTGCAGTGCACTCCATCCGACCAGTGTTTCCTCGCGGGCGCGCAACGCATCGTTAATGGCGGCAAAGGTCTGCTCGATCAGCTCGGACGTCGTATAACCGCAAGAAGCCTTGTGCCCGTGCAAGGTCATTCCGATGAACACATTGTCCGGACCGAGCAAATGGCGAACCGAGGCGAATGTGTCCACGGCATGAGCGAAGTCGTTGCGGATGCCTCGGAGGAGGTCGTTAAGTTCAGGCGGGCCGTCAATCGAAACGGAGACCACGAGGCGCGCCCGCACCGTCCGGCGTATTTCGGTCACCATCTCAGTGATCCGCTTTGTGGCGATGCCGTTGGTCGGAAAATGCGCAAGAAGGAGGTCGGGGCACTGCAGCGCAAACGCTTGCACGATCTGCGGAAAATCTGGCCGATCCGTGGGTTCGCCTCCCGTGAAGTCGATCCACTGCAGAAACGGGTTGGCAGACGCGACAGCCTTGACTTCGTCCAGCGTCAGCTCCCCGTCCAGCCCGCCCGGAGTTTCCTTTATCTTCCAGATGTCGCAATAGGTACAACGCGAGTGGCAGCGTTTGGTGACGATAAAGTTGAGTTTGGTCGGACAACCCTCGGCACCCGCGGCGTTGGCGGCGGTGCGAAACGCAAAACGACTCCAGGAATAAAGACTGCTCATGGAACCGTGGCTTCGTTGGGCTTCAGGTCTGGCGCGACTTGAGGGTGATCGTTGCCGTTGGGCCTGGCTGGCTCCGAAAGTGCTTCGGCCGCCACCTCATCTGCGTCGAACACGGGTCCTCCGATCGCGGCGCGGCCGCCAATTCTTTCGCGGGCATAAGGCGTATCAAGTCGGAACATCGCGAATTTGACTGCTTCGGCGGTTCCTCGCACAACGACAGTCGCGTGGGTGTCGAGAATGAGCTGACGCCAGATCTTTGCAAGACGAGGCGTTGTGTTCATCCAATAATCCCAGTAAAGGTAGATCCCGCCCGGATACTGGCGAACCAAGTTGCGCATATCCGTACGGATAAGGGATTCCACGCAGTACATTTGTGCGGCGTTTCGTCCGAGCATGTTCCATATACATGGGTTGGTTGACACAACCAATGAGCCGGTGGGCAGTTTGGCAGCGACTTCGCGCGAAAAAACAATGTCGGCTCGCGCTTCATTCGATTCACGGCCAAGCGTTGGAACAAAATGCATGGCAGCCACCCAGTTCATCACGATGATCGCGCCGACCAAGCCCAGTATGACTGGCTGGCGGCGCAACAGGGCAAATAACGCCGATGCGCCAACTCCCATGAATAGCGCCACAGGAGCCGCCGATATCACCGCATATCGGGAACTGGCTCCATAATAGTATCCGCCCGCGTAGAAGAGCACGAAGGTTCCCCATGAGAACGCAAACCAGAGGAATATAGCCAGGCAAAGACGCCGGTTGCAGAGTAGCAACCAGAGGGCGCCGGCCAGAGCCAGCGCGGTGCCGGCCAGCGGGAACCACTTGCTCTGAACAAAATAGCCGGCGTTGCTATCGAGGTTTTTTACCAGGAATGCGAGATCGAAGCGTCTACCGTCGGTGGCGCCCCAATCCTCCGTATGCATCGACCACAGGTGCAGCAGATTCGGCAGGACCAGGGCCAGGGAAAGCGCCAACGCTGCCCAAGTGGTCCGATCTTCGAGGAATCGTTGGTCCGCCGCCAGGAGCACACTTGCAGCCATCGGATATACGAGCAGCGATTCCGGCCGGAAATACGCTGCGAACGCAGCGGTCGCAGCGAGTATGGCCGCGGTGAACACGGACACTTCGCCCGTGACAGGATCACGCCACCGCGCGTGCAGGCATGCAGCAAAGAAAACAGCCACGGCAGTTGCCGCGGCAGTGGGTTCAACGGCGACTGTGCGGCCCCACCAAAGAACCAGTGGAGTGAATATGAAGCAGAGTGTGGCTGCTATCGGCGCTGCGGGTGGAAGCGTCCAAGGGGCGATAACCAGCGCGAAATAAAGCACGACCGCAGTGAGCCCCGCAAACACCCTCACGGTCGCGTGCCCCACGTTCTCCGAAGCTCCAAACAACCGGAATGCCCACGACAATAAATAGGGATGCCCGTTCGGTTGTTTGTTCGCCGCGGCATCGATTGTGGCGAAGTCTCCGTATTCGGCCTTCGCATAGTTTGCATACTCAGCCCGGCCAGTGTGGGCTAGTGTCTGCCCGATCTGCATGTAGATATGCTCGTCATAGAAAATGCGATTCGTGCGGGGGGCGAGACCGCAAACAGTGAAGCCGAGGATGCCCAGTCCAAGCCCGGTGAGCAGACGCTCTCGTCCAAAAAAACGAACCAGCGGCACGATCAATCCGGCGAGCCCTGCCAGCCCGACGACCAAACACGCATGCATACCCCAAACGGTCGAGACCGGGACAAGTAAGCGCTGCTCGTTCATCGAGTATTCGGTGACGACGCGTTCAGCCCAGAATGCCGTTGCCCCAAGGGCTGCAAGGCTGAGGCCGTACCAAAAAGGGCGCAACCAATAAGATGGCGGCGCAGTGTCTGGGTGGATGGAATTCACAGGACGGGAGAGGGTAAAAGCTCCGCAGTGAGAAAACACCAACCAAGACCAATCCGAGAAGAAAAAGTGGCGTTTCCAGGCGGAAACGCTCTCTCAATAATCTGCTGTGCCTTGATGTCGACGATTTCCTGATCGGTTTTCATGCACGGGAGTTCATATCGGTTCGTGGTTTTGCACGTTGTTCTTTGATAACAGCGCTGACCCGAGGGCAAGATGCTGCACACCGCTTTCCTCCCACGCTTCGATGATACCCGCCGCAGCGTCGGACATCGGTTTGCCGTGCAGATTGAGACTTGTGTTAATCACGGCGCCGGTGCCGGTGAGAGTCCTGACGTGCGCCAGCAGGCGGTACCACGGATCGGCGGAATTCTCGGGTACCATTTGCGGACGGCAGGAACCATCCGGGCCTGTCGCTCCCGCGAGCGCCGCGCGACCGCGCGGCGTCGTGAGATAACCCATCGTCATGTGCAAATTGGCGTCGCGCTGATCGCGGTAGTCCGCCAGCAGCGCGGGCGCTTCGGAGAGCAGGATTGACGGGCAAAACGGTTGAAACCAGACCCGGCGTTTGAGCCGCAGATTCAGATCGTCCCGGGCGGTTGTGCTGTCGGCCCGCGCCACAATGCTGCGTGAGCCAAGCGCGCGCGGTCCCAATTCCATCCGTCCTTGCGCCCACATCACGATCTCGCCGGCGGCCACGCGCTCGGCGACCGCTGCGGCAATGTCGGCCGGACGCTGACACGTTGCACCGGTGGCGGCGGCAATGGTCTCGGCGCCCTGTCCGAGGTCGCCGTGATCAATTCCCAGGCGGAAGTCGGCAAAGGGTTGCGGACGCTGTCCCGACAGTCGATGCCACACCATGAGCGCGGCGCCCAAACCGAGTCCGCCGTCGCCCATCGCGGGGCAGACTTCGAGGCGGTCGATGCCAGGCGTGGTCCGCACGAGCCGGTTGACCTTGATGTTGGACGCCACACCGCCGGCGTAGCCGAAGGACCCCACACCCGTGGCCTCGGCCAGTTGGGCGAAGAACCGTGGGACGAAATGCTCCAGCGTCTGCTGCGCCATGCGGCAGACCTGCTCGCGCGGCGTGCTCCAGACGACGGCTGCCACGGCCGCCGCCATCCGTGTCGGCGCGATCGAGCAGCGCAGCGCCGGCAATCCGTTGGCCTCGCGCCCGAGCGAAAACCAGCTGAGAAATGGATTCGATTGCGCGGGAATCTCGGCCGCAAAGGTGGCAAGGGCCATCACCTTGCCCTCATCCTCGAGCGGACGCATCTGCAACTCGTTTGTGACGTGCTCGAAGAACAGGCCGAACGAGGCAGATCCAGGGATCGACAGAATTTTTTCCAGAGAATTGCGGGACTCCGACCAGCGCCAGACCGAGCCGGATTCGCCGTCGCCGATCCCATCGAGCGTCACGATCAGGACATCTGCCGGAGGTGGCACGGGCAGCCTGCCGGCGGCAGCGCCCGGGCGAAGGCTGGTCTCGCCCGTGGGATTGGAAATGCCCTCAGACATGGGCAGGGTGCCCATGCCACGCTGTGACCAATCCGGCCAGAATGCGGCGGAGGCGGCGTGCGCCTCGTGGTGATCAACGATGAACACGGTTTCGAGCGGGACATCCAAAGCGCGGGCGAACCAGCGGCGCGTCCAGCTCCGAAAAAACGCATTGGTTGATAGCTGCGTGAGCGAATATTTCGCGCATTGCTTGATGCCCGACATCGAGCCTGGAGGCGGCAGGCGTCGTCGCAACCGGTAATAGTTGTCCTTGAGGGAAGGAAAAACGCGGGTGAGGGTCTTGGCCGGATCGGAGGTCGTGGGCGCCCACGCGATTCGGCGGCCTGCTGCCGCGGCGCGCATGGCCGCGAGACATCGCACCGGGAGGCCGACATCGAGCTTTCGGCCGCTGAGCCGCTCTTCATTGAGGGCGAGCTCAACCCGGCCATCGATCACCAGAGCGGCTCCGGCATCATGGCCATCCCACACGCCGATCACGGCATCAAACGATATGCTCGATCTATTCTCGACGATGGGTTTCACAAGAAGCGGAGACGCTCATTCTCACAGGAGAAAACGAAGGGGAGCGAGGATTTCCGGGGAGAAAGGTCTTCGGGGGAGCGCCAGTGTCCCGCAGACTGCTCCCGGCGTCTCGCCGAGAGCTTTTAAGGCGTCGGCGGGACGCCGACGCCGGCACCCGAGACGGGTGCGCTCCCCAAACCGACGTGAGATTGCGATCTTTCTTGGAGACGCGACGCCCTTGTCGCGTTCTTGTGCGCCTTTGAAGAAATTGGTGCCCACGAATGTACACAAATAGGCACGAATTCCGGACCCACCCGCCGTTTCGACAGGCTCCGGGCCTTGAGCCTGTCGAAACGGCGGCGACCCTACGCCGATGGAAACCGTAGGGCCGGACCTTGTGTCCGGGCCATGATTGGCCCCATTCGTGCGGATTCGTGTATATCCTAAATCCCTCAGTTGCGGCGGAATCCACTCGCTGGCGCTCGCGGCTACGAGGAGCGGAAGCCGTAACTACGGAATATAGGTGAATTCGTGGGGGCAATCGCATCGTCGAATTCGGTGGTCAAATTGGATCGTTGGAATTGGCGGTCGGCGGAGCCTTGTGGCGCCGCCGGCACAAGCCGCGGACCAGCGTCCAACCGTAGGAAATCCAGGTGCTTGGCTTGGAAAGAGAAATCTTGGAGAAGCCCGCGACGCGGGCGCGTTCGTGGGTAGGGACTTCCGCGATGCGATAGCCCGAAGCAAGGGTCGCCATGATCATTTCCATCTCAATCGTGGTGTGACGGGCGTGCAAGTCGAGCCGGCGGAAGAGATCCGTCCGGATGGCGCGAAAACCATTCTGTGAGTCAGACAAGCATGTTCCAAACCTGAAATTGATCAGCCAGGTGATGAAGGCTGAACCGGCGAGGCGAAGAAACTCATCTGCGCCGCCATGCAATTCATCCGAGCCGCCGAGCAACCGCGAGCCGCCGACGTGCTCGGCTTCCCCCGCCTTGATTGGCGCAGCCAGCATGGGGATGTCGATGGGATCGTGCGAGCCGTCGGCGTCAATAAAGACGCAGATCGGTGTCGTAACGTGGGCAACCGCAAGACGCAGCGCGGCTCCCTTGCCAATGCCCTGGTCACGTACAACCTTTGCTCCGGCTTGCGCTGCGATCTCCGCGGTGGCGTCAGTCGAACCGCCTTCGACAACGATCACCGTGCCCGCATAGCGCAGGCATTCGTCCACCACGGCGCGAATCGTGGCGGCTTCATTGCGTGCCGGGATGACCGCTGTAATCTCCGGGTCGGGAGCTGCGGCATGGGCAGCAAGATCAGCCGAATCGAGCTCGCCATTGCAGGCAAACCGGGCCGCGCGAAGCAAAACAAACTGGCGTTCGTGGCTGCCGAATTGCAGGGGTTTAGCCGGAGGGGACATTTGAAATGCGCCCTCCACTGCTTCGGGGCGAAGCAATGCTGCCAAGAGCGAAGACGATAGAGGGCTGAATTTTGCTTGGTATTCAGTCTGGTGCGGCCGCGAGAAGGCGAACCAACACGGCGCTTACCACGTGAAAAGTGTTCCCCTGCTATAGGTCGGGCTTTGCGGCGTGCCGGGAGGAGATTTTACCTGCAAAAAGCTGTCAAACGTGAAGGTACGCATGGCAGGGACCGAATAGATGCCCGGGAAATTCAGCTTGGCATTCGACGATCCGCCGGGCGAAAAGAAGGGCGCATGATACTGGGTGGATTCGAAAAGCCGACCGATTGAGCCGATAATATTGACGCTGGAATTGGACCAATCTTCGACGTAACGAACGAGATTGTGGCCGCCGCCGCTGTAGATGTAACCGTTTGGCGTGCCAGTGTAGGTGCCGGCACTGTCATCTTTTGTAATGCTCCCGGTCAATATTCCTGCGCCGACCGTGGTTGTCCCTCCGGCGACAATGTTGCCTCCCGAGTCAAGGACAGGCCTACCGGTCGCGTCAGTTTGTATATTCGCGGGAATATCCAAGGTGCTGGATGGACCGACATTTGTCTTGGCCATCTCAGCGGCACTGAATGTACCGTCGGAGCTTGCCTGTGGGGTGACCGTGAGATCTTTCCAACTTGCGGATAGGATGGTCACCGCATCTGCCATGAGCATGGCTGGATTGAGCTGATTGGCGTTGCTCCCGTCAGCTGCGGCCGGAGTGGTGGTAGGAGCGCCAGCAGAGACGATGTTCGAGTTGTAATTGCCTTGGACATAGAGGCCGCCGTTGGTGGCGACGGTAAACCCCCGCAAATTCCCTTGCGAATCGGTACTTATTGGAGTCGAGGCGCCATTGACGAGGCGAACCGCGGCGAGTTGCTTGGTCTTGATGGGATTGGAGGGGTCCGAATTGCCTAGGTAAACATACAGCAAACCATTAAAACTCAGGCCGCTGTTTGTGAGAGCGGTCGCGAGAATTCCCACGTCGATCTGGGTGATCTGCACGTTATTTGGTGTTGCCGGGGCTCCCGAAATGACATTTTGGTTCCCTTCACGCAGATCATACATCGCTGTTTGCTTCAGCAATGGATTCCCGGAGGCATCAGTCACTCCGGAGAATGAGCCAGTGACGTCTTGAGTAGCATTAGCGCTATTCCTTGCGGTCCACGTTGTGGTGCCATCTGCATTGACTGTGATGATCAACCCCGCTTGGTTATAAATGCGCAACGCGGCGATGCTCGGATCGTCGGCCATCGTTTGAAGAGCGCCGGCGTTCGTCACGTCCGGGTATTCTGACTTGTAGGCATTGTTGGCGTCGTTGCTGCTGAGGGTCGCGTTATATACAGCTGCGGGCGGAGGCGAAATGACTGCCCTGTAAGCGAGATTCTCGGCGGCAAGGGTTTTGGTGTCCGGAACGAGATTGTTGCTACCGTCCACATCGACCGCACCTAAAAGATTAGTAGGTGTGGAATTAAGGGGGTCTCCGTAGGCCTTCACGATGCTTCCTGCATCGAGACCTCCGAGCAAATTGATCGGTGTCGTCATCCCCTTGATCTGATTGCTGGGATCCCCTGAATCGCTGGCCACTGGCATACCAGTTGTGGAATCGGTTGCATGGGTCAGTCCGCTGAATGAGGTCCCGTCCGAGTTAATCCCATTCGGAAGGTATACGGATGCGCCATTCGCGAGGGTGCCGGTTTGATATTTATTAACAACGCCGGTCTGGGGATCAATAGCAAGATAGCGGACAGCTGCATTCACCTGCAGCGTTCCGTGGCTAGCGACGGTGCCACCGGCGTCGACGGATTCCGAGGCGCCCAAGTAGATGCTGCCGTTGGCAGCAATGTCGCCGTTGAGCGTAACCGTTCCGCCTGGCGCAAACTCCAGATTGCCCTGGGAGAAGATGTTGTATTGAAAAATCGGACTGCGCTGGACGTTCATGCGCCGCCCCATGCGGACCTCGATGGGGCCGACCTGAGAATTCTGCGAGACCACTCTTACCTGGACAGTAAAATAGGAAAAGAAGGAAGTCTTGTTCGATGTGTCAGTGCTAGCAGTAGGCGCGATATCGCAATTGATGGATCGCACCACGCCCCATCTCTCCGGAGTATTTTTGAAAGCGGCACAAAACGGATCTTGGAGATCCGAAGTATAGAGCGCCGCGGGGGAAACGCAGATATCGTCAAGGGCATGAAATTCAGTGCCAGCAGGATCAGAAGGGGTTCCGATCGTCGCCCCTTGCATCATCCGGCTCTGCCAATGGAAATAGACGTATTCGAGCTCGCTTTCGGCCACCGCCCGGGCGCGGGCGAGATACTGGTTCCGCTGCGAAAGCCGGTAGTTCGTCATCGTTAGCGCAAGGATGGAATACGACACCACTGCAATGGCAGTGACGAAAAGCAGCGTTGAGAGCAGAATACTACCGCGGACGAAATTGATGTTTCCAGCGAGGCGCAACCTCAGACCTTCGCGCACAAAGGGACTTGAGTTTCGGTCGACCAGGAACCGGCAGTGTTGAGCGCCTCGCTGTGGCGTCCGCTGCGCGCACGCGGCGATCTGCGAAATAGGATCATTGCTCGAAAGAAAGAACTTCTGTCTGAAAACTTGACCTAATCGCAACATGTTTCGCAGTTCAAGGAATCTAGACATTGGGGTTCAGTTGCCGGGATCAATCACCAGATTTGATTGTAGTCGTTCGCACCGTGGTCGTCGACTGCTGGGTCGTGGTCGACTGCTGAGTGGTGGTCGACTGCTGGGTGGTCGTCGACTGCTGGGTGGTGGTCGATTGCTGGGTGGTCGTCGACTGCTGGGTGGTCGTCGACTGCTGGGTCGTGGTCGACTGCTGGGTCGTGGTCGACTGCTGGGTGGTGGTCGACTGCTGGGTGGTCGTCGACTGCTGAGTGGTCGTCGACTTCTGGGTCGTGGTCGACTGCTGAGTGGTGGTCGACTGCTGGGTGGTCGTCGATTGCTGGGTGGTGGTCGACTGCTGGGTGGTGGTCGACTGCTGGGTGGTCGTCGACTTCTGGGTGGTGGTCGACTGCTGAGTGGTCGTCGACTGCTGAGTGGTCGTCGACTGCTGGGTGGTGGTCGACTGCTGAGTCGTGGTGCTGGACTTCTGAGTCGTGGTCGACTGTTGAGTCGTGGTCGACTGCTGAGTCGTGGTCGACTGCTGAGTGGTGGTGCTGGACTTCTGAGTCGTGGTCGATTGCTG
>Ga0182027_10006836_pt1 | contig 16983 bp, 22 predicted proteins | sample 712E1DmetaG_FD_121300 | JGI IMG/M metagenome (GOLD analysis project Ga0182027, IMG submission 121300) | Permafrost microbial communities from Stordalen Mire, Sweden - 712E1D metaG (Illumina Assembly) | ecosystem: Environmental > Terrestrial > Soil > Wetlands > Permafrost | place: Sweden... | reverse complement strand
TTGCTGGAATTAGGTAACTTGCACAGGTAGATTCCGAACCATATAAGAAAGTTATTTCAAATCAGTAGGGATGGTGAAACATGATGGCACAAATTAAAGTGACCCGGAAGAGTTACGTTCGCAAGGATGGCACCGTGGTAAAAGGCAGCACTTTTTATACCAAAGATAAGGGTAAACCGGGCAAAACGCCAGAGAGCGAAAAGTTCTATCATCCCAAGGTAGAGATGCACTGGCATAAAGACCAACCGGCTGAAGTGAGGCGGGCTAATGCGCTTAACGCTCACAACGGCGATGGGCTTGCCACCGCCAGGGCTTTGCAGGCTTTAGCCAATGTGACAACGGACGCCGAGACTACCAAGCTGGCAAAGGCCGATGCCGACTATTTCTTCTTAAAACATTAGTCCACTAAAGTTTGTTAGCGCGATTCGTTATGACCGGGCACGGTTCTTTATTGAAGCTACACGGCAAGATAAGGAGAGAATCAGGAAAATGGCAGAACCGGTAACAGGCAATGCATTATGGAAAGGTAAGGAGGAAGTATGAATACCAGCGAATTAATCGGAAAGGAAGTCATGGATAAAAACGGCAACAATGTGGGGAAGGTGGCTGATATCGATATCAATTTCCCGCAATGGACCGTCAACCAGTTAATTGTGAGGATAGGTATGATAAAGAAAATACCGATAGGGATTGATAAAATTGATAAAATCGGAGATAAAATTATTCTGAAAACTGCGAAAAGTGAATTATAAACAGATAGACGTGGAAAAAGTGGAATATTACGTTATTATGTAAAGTACTATCCGGACAGTACTTTGTCTTTTCTGCCATTCCATGGAATTTGGGAGTAATTGCAAACAAAGGAATACATTGTTGATGAGGCCGCAGCATGGTTAAAGGATTCTAACCTTGCGAGCCTTTCCTGGATGTGCAGAATTTAAGCAGTATGTTAAATTCTGCTGTATTGTTGCAAGTAATGGGGGAGCTAATGGAATTCGAGTTCCGGCCAGACGCTTTTAATTTTCCTATAATTCGAAGAAGGCTTGAGTAAATGTGACTGTGACTAGTTGTCTATTGGACAAGTAGTATATAATAAGGCAAGGGAAATAGAAAACCGCAGGTAAAAAAGGAAAAAACGGCGACACGGTTCCTTTGGTTGAAAAACTCTTAATTTCAGATTTTTTTGAAGCTAAATTTTTAGAAAATGCCTGGTTTTTGAGGGAGGTCCTTCTAAGCAGCGGGTCGTGAGTTCGAATCTCACCTGGGATACCACTGATTCTAAAACGACCACTTCTCTCCAAAATTTATGCTGCACGACTCGCTGCTCTGTTCCCAAAAATGAGACTACAAAGAAATTCTCGCCCCGCTGCTGACAAATTCTCGACTTGGTGTCTTCGCTGTTTGCTACCTGAAAGCGGTACAGCAGGAAAACAAAACACCGGCGACCCATAGAATCTACAGCCAGGTACACCGGGACTTCCTGAGGTATGACAACGACCACATCCCTACCCCGGCAGAAGTCCGACATTATATTCTGTCTATATAGCAAAGACGGTTGCGGACTGCGGGTCATCTTTCACCTCAACCGCTGCAATTTGCATCCACCCCAGAGTCTTGGCAGTTTTCCATAGTCCATTGCCCGCTTCGATGATTCCGGTCTCGGCGTTAACTATAATAGGCTTTCGCTGGCCGTAAGTAATCAGACTCCGTTCAATTGCGGTGAGGTTGGCGCTGTCATGTTTCCGGGCATTGCGCGGTTCTTCTTTGACCGAATCGATATCAAATGCTAAAGGCATTAACCATTCTGTGATATTGTTTATAGTTTCTACTGCCATATTTCACCCTTAAATTAAAAAAACCTCCGTTTTCGAAGGGCTTAGTTCGATTGGGAGCAGGAGTGAGATTTGAACCCACGACCTCGACATTATGGGTGTCGCGAGCTGCCGCTGCTCTATCCTGCGTTGCGCCCCGGGGAATGATACCCGGGGCAAAGTAAAAAGGAGGAGGGAATGGATGCCGGCGAGGAGGTGCGCGAGAAAATCTTAAAAATATTTATCTAAAAATGGCTCCAACCTACTTGACAACTAGTATCACATTTGATACTATATGTTTATGAGCAAAAAAGAGAAACTCGAAGCCATTATACGAAATAATCCCAGAAATGTTTCACTAAAAGACTTCGAATCTCTTATTTGGCAATATGGTGAGATTAAGGAAGGAGGTAGTCATCCACTAGCCATAATAGGGGGAAAAAGAGTCTTTGCGTATAAAAGAACTAACCCCGTATTGACTTCTTATGTTACAAAAATATTGGAGTTAATCGATGCAGTAAATAAATAACGTTTTAGATTCGATTTAAGTTAGATTTAGAATAGAATAAATTAGATTAGATGTAAATGGAAATGAAAATGAAAAAGAATGTAAATGTCACTCAGAAAGAAGTAGAGGCCTATGCGAATTATCCCTATACGGTTACAGTAGAACCTCAAGATGATGGGAACGGTATTTACTTTGTAGCGAGGGTTGTTGAGTTACCGGATTTGTTTATGACTGGTGAAACAAGAGAAGAAGCTCTAAAAGATCTAGAAACGGTAAAAAGAGATTGGATTAAAACATATTTAGAACTTGGTAATAAAATGCCTATACCATTAGTATCGAGAAAGTACAGCGGTAAGATAATCCTTCGTATGCCTCCAACTCTACACGAAACGTTGACCAAGTTAGCGGAATTTGAAGGAGTGAGTTTCAATCAATATATGGTCTCATCTTTGGCGAGATGTGCGGGGCAAGATGAAGTAATTATTGGTAAGGTACAAGGCAGAGAAAAACAATTAGTGTAGTAAAAATGGGATTTTCACTTCCTGGTATTATTTCAGCTTTCATATCCTGGCTTTATAAACCGGCTGGGATAATACTAGCCCTTATTGGAGCTTCGCCATTCTTGTTAACTTTCGGAATCGGAGTTTTCCACATAAAAGCCAATCCTTCAAGTACGGCAGATGTATTTAGTAAAATAGTCATCGCTTGGACAGGATGGTTTACTGGTGAGATCCAGGGGTTTCTAGGCTCAGTAATCATCGGATCTTTCATAGGGATTTTTATCCCTAAAAATTAAGCCCCTCAAAAATAATAGCTAAATCTGTTCGAGAAAATGGGGAATAATAACATTACGGAAAATAAACCTAAAATATGCATAATCCTTGGCGCTGGCGCATCTTTTGATGTTCATGGTCAAGGTTCAGTAATTAAAGATGGTGCTTGGCGTCCGCCATTAGCAAAAGATATATTTGATATTCAAGCTCATCATAATTATTTTGAAATTTTACAACTTTATCCTGGAGCTGCCCATTTAGCGCAATTGTTGAGCCCCAAAATCGCTTCTGGGAAAATTGGGTTAGAAGATGCTCTCAAAAGTTTTGCTTTTCATCAAGATGTACGAATCCGTAATAATTTTAAACAAATACCCGCTTATATCCGCGACCTCATTCATATTTCAAGTACCTTTACTCAAATACCAAGTTCTTACGTACAACTAACAACAGAATTATTAGCGAATAATCCTCACAATGTGCTGTTTCTTACACTAAATTATGACATGCTTTTAGAAACAGCACTAGAGTTATTGGACTCAAAATATCAATTTAGTGAGATAGCGAGATACATCTCATTTTATAACATGAAATTAATTAAACTTCATGGTTCTGAAAATTGGTTTTCAACCATACCCCATTCATCTATTCCAGAAATAAATAGAAATAATTGGATTAAAACCATTAGTCAAGTAGACCCATTAGTTAAAACTCGAGAAAAACATATTTTTATAGGGAATAATATTGGAAACGTTATTCACGCAACCCAAAGAATCAATGAAGAAATATGCGACCTTTATCCTATATTAACTGCCCCACTTGCTGGAAAAAATATTAATGACTCTGTTTGTCCTAAAAGTCACCTAGATGCCGCAAGAGAGTTTTTAAAGGACTGCAATAAATTCCTGATAATTGGATGCAGTGGATTGGACGATGATTTAATTCACCTACTAAATTCCTCAATAAATCCTGATATTAAACCAATACTTAATATAGTGGGATCAAGCCATGTAGAAGCTGTATTTAATCGTTTTAGGAAAGAAATTAAAGTCTTTAATGAGTTAAATCAGGATGGGGCAATAATAGGATCAGGTTTCAGTTCTTACTTACAAAGTGAGGGTTTTAAGATATTTTCTCTTGCAAAATAGTCAAATAAAAAAGCCATCGAGTTAGTTCAAGGGTACAATTTTCTGCTGATTAAAATACTAATCCTTTTTCGTTTATTGTCAAGTTTAGCTTCAAAATAATGGAGTTTCTATCCCCCAGTTTTTTAACAAACATGGTTTATTCTCCGGTTATTATCCTGATATCGTGTTTCATTATAGCACTTTCCATTGCCACGTCAATGACATTTGTCAGCTTTCAGGACATGATGCGTGTAATTGCAGTAACATCGGAATCGGGATGACTATATGATTTGATAAGTAAAAAACTTTTAGTGGAATTTTATCTATCGCTCCAAAACTGAAATACTAATTCATTTACACGAAAAGAATGTGTGGAATCCAAGCGCTTATTACCCGATAGATTGACTATTGTGTCTGCAAGAAATAAAATATAAGAACGAACTGAGGTAAAATTCTTAAAATTGGCAAACCGATAATCAGGTCAATATGTTGCGGAAACGTGCGGTAACTATATTATTTTATTTCCTGGCGGCTGTTGCCGTAGTCATACTTTATTTTTTAATTCGGTATATCAGCATTTCTGTATAACAATTTATTGCAATCCGATTCCTTTTTCCTCCCGGAATTGCATCTTGTAGAATGAACTATACAGTCCGTTCATTCCCATTAATTGATCGTGGGTACCTTTCTCAACTATCTTTCCCTGCTCTATCACCAGAATCTCGTCGCACAGCCTTATAGTAGAAAGTCTGTGAGCTATAATAATAGCCATCCTGTTTTCAAGGAGATTCTTCAAAGCATCCTGAATCACTAACTCTGTATAGGGGTCGATACTTGAAGTTGCCTCATCCAGAATCAGGAGCTTTGGATTAACCAGAAGACTTCTTGCGAAACTGATAAGTTGTCTTTGCCCTATGGATACATTCGATGACCCTTCCTGCAAAACATAGTCGTAACCTCCAGGCAATCTCATGATGAATTCATGAGCTCCAACCATTTTAGCCGCCTCGATTACTTCATTGTCGGATGCCCCCGGCTTACCGAACCTGATATTATCTTTAACACTCATGGGGAAAAGGAAAGAATCCTGGAGAACTGTGCTCATGTGGGCGCGGAGATCTGCTATTTTTATGTCTTTGATATCGTATCCATTAACCAGAATCCTCCCGCTAACCGGATCATAGAATCTCTCCAGTAGATTAATAATCGTACTTTTACCTGCTCCGGTAGGTCCGACCAGGGCTAATTTCTTCGATCCGCTCAAATTGAAGTTAATCCCTTCTATTACCGAAGTTTGCGGGTCATAACCAAAGGTGACATTCTCAAACTTAATATCTTTTATCGTGTCTATTTCAATAGCTTCGTCAGCTTTAAGTTGCTTCACTTCAGTCTTAGTATCCAGGAGGTCGAAGATTCTTTCCAGAGCCGACATACCTGACTGGTATTGGTCATATGCGGTAAGCAGGTCGGTAAGCGGTGCGAAATAGGCGAATTGGTATTCCAGGAATGCTGCCAGTAATCCGAGGCTGATTCCCCCGTGTACCACAAGCATTGTACCGTATCCAAGAATTAATAGTGTCCCGATTACTCTCATAACCTGGATAATCGGCAAGTATACGTTAGAAATAAAAATAGTGCGCTTATATGAGTTAACTGTTTTATTATTGACTTCCTCAAAACCCTTAGCGGCATTGTCTTCTTTGACGAAGGCCTTTATTATCTTCATGCCGGCCGTATTCTCCTGTATCTTAGCACCCAAACCGGCGAGGTTCGTCAGAGTTCTCCGGTATTGTCTTCTGGACCATCCCCCGAGAATCCACAACATAATTACGGCCACGGGAAGAATAGAAACCGCAAGCAATGCAAGCCGCCAATCAAGGACGAAGATAATTATCAGGGAGCCAATAATCTGAGCCGAATCCATGATAATGGTCGTCAATCCCATTCTCACGAATATCCTTACTTGCTGCGCGTCCGTAGTCGGCCGCGACATTATTCTTCCCGTTTCACCCTCAGAAAAGTATCTGAGCGATATTTCCTGTAGTCTGGATACGCACTCATTCTTTATCTTTTGAACAGAGTATTCTCCGACTACCCTCATTTGATATGTCTGAATATATTGGAAGGCGTAGTTAGCTCCCACAACTAATAAGAACAGGGGTACCCACCATTCGAACGCCGCAAGATAAGATACTTTACCCGTTTCCGCAGCGGGCGTAATAATATTATTTATCGCTATCATGTGCAGGTACGGTGTGACTAGCCCGGTTAATGCCCCACCGACAATGGAAACGGCTCCTATTATCAGATTTTTCCGATAAGGTTTAATATATGAGTAAAATCTAGCCCACAGCGTTCTATCCGAACCGGCTCTTTTTTTACTTTCTTCTGTTCTCGTTGAAAAAGTGTTACGCTGTTCCATCGTCAGCCTTACCAGTCAGGAGTTGCGTTTCGTAAATCTTCTTGTAAATCTGCCCTTTTGCCATCAATTCTTTATGCGTTCCAAATTCGGCAATTTCGCCATGATCGAGGACCATTATCCTATCGGCATTTTTTATGGTCGACAATCTCTGCGCAATTATGAAGCATGTTCGTCCCTTTAAAGCTTCATTGATAGCGTCTTGGATTTCCTGCTCAGTCTTAGCATCTACGAAAGATAATGAATCATCCAGAATCAATATCTTTGGATTGGTGATAAGGGCTCTGGCAATTGTCAGTCTCTGTTTCTGTCCGCCTGATAAAGTGATTCCTCTCTCACCTACCGGCGTGTCATATCCATCGGGAAGAGTGTCTATAAAATCATCTATTCTCGCTGATTTGGCAGCAGCTTTGACTTCCTCAAGTGATGCATCATCTTTACCAAATGCAATATTGCTTCTTATCGTGCCTGAAAACAGGAATACATCTTGTAAAACTAAACCCACCTGCTTTCTCAATGAACTTATCTTGAATTTTCTAGTATCTATACCATCTATCAATATTTTTCCCGAGTTAATTTCATAGAACCTCGGAATAAGGTACATCAGCGATGTTTTCCCGGTTCCGGTCGCGCCAAGAATAGCGATCTTTTCTCCGGGAGCAGCCTTGAAGGTTATATTTTGGAGAACAGGTTGGTCTTTGACATACCCAAAACTCACATTCTGGAATTCAATTTCACCTTTTTCTATTGTGATATCTTTAGCATCCGGTGTATCCTTAATCTCTCCCGGAACATCAATTACAGTAAACATCCTTTCCGCAGCTGACGTCGCATTGATCATGGAACCGGTAAACATTGCGAAATCGACCAAAGGGCCATTCAATCTCATCATATATCTGGCGTATAGCAAAATACCCCCCAACGTCAGCGCCGAAGCCAAAATCAGGTTAGTGCCATAAACGTAGACCAGTGCGATACCCAGGGTGAGAATATTGGGCGCCGAAGGCATATACATGGATTGAATTCTACCCGCTCTTATGGCTAGATTTAGAAACTTATCGCCGATTTCCACATTGCCTTCATTCATCTCCTCTTCCTTCTGAAAGATGCGGATGTTCTTCATCCCCAGGATGTTCTGTTGCACATATGCACCCACTTTGCCCAGTATTAGTTGCATCTTTCTGAACAGAGGCATGGTCATTTGAAAAGATTTGGCTTGAAAGTAGAATATGAACGGCATCGGTATCATTGCAATTAAACACATAATCGGCCTTATTGAAAACATTGCCCAAAATATGAAACCGATCGTGAAAACGGTGTTAGTTACAATACTAAGCCATGTCCGCATAAAGGTATCGACAAACTGCATATCCAGAGTGGCCCTTGATGTGAGGTCTCCTACGGTACTCGTGTCTAAAAATGTGAAGGATTTTTCTTGAATCGATTTGTAGTAAGCTTTTCTCATATCTCCGATAACATTCTGTGCCATGATGCCATTCAGATACCTGATAAGGAAATCAACGATGGCAAAGCCGGCCACGGCGAGTAAAATATTTCTGAGCAAACCGAAAAGAGGGACTAAATTACCCGGCGTAATCACATTATCGATGATTTGCGAGGTGTACATCGGTTCAAGCAAAAATAAAAAAGACCTCAGCGCAGCTAATGCTGTGATAAAAACGATGAAATGTATGTAAGGTTTGTGATATTTCAAAATTCTGCGGAAAACCCGGAGCTGGCTGGCGAGATCTTTTGGCTTCTCACCAATTGTATTAATGTAATCAAGCATTGGCTTGGCGACGCTCATCTAGCTACCTTTAACCTTTATATCTCCGCAGCAGAAGAACTGAAATTTCTATCTTTTAAAAGCTACCACCAGGCATCGTATGACGGCAGGGGTTGTATCGATGTAGTATCACCCGTGAATGGATACGTTCTTCGATTATTATAACCCGTGTTAATTTTCTAATAAAACTCTAATTATAAATATTAGCACTATTCTAAGAATCAAGGTAAATGCTTATGTGTTAAGTTCGCTTCCAACAATCAGAGAACTAAACAATTGTAACCATATTTTTTATCGATATAGGTTGCTGTTAAAATTCACGTTGTTACTATAAATTATTCGATGTATAATGCCATTCCAAGGACGGGAAACAGGGCCATTATAAGTCGCTAATTATTGTCGGTAATAGAAAGTTGGAGGTAGTACCATGCCTGTGATAACAATTCGTGGACAGGAAGCAAGTGGCGCACCGGAAATCGGCAAAATGGTAGCTAAAGAACTTGGGATTGACTATGTAGATAACGAAATCATCTCCGATGTAGCCAGACGACTGCACCGACATGAAATCGAGGTGGAAAAAAAGGAGATACTACCCAGTACACTTCTGGGACGTATCGCCCGGGCCTTATCCGCGGGTGGCGATGACATACCGCGGGGATATCAATCCGGCGGCGGGGCAGAGATTTTTTATGTGCCTATGGAACAGTACCCATGGGAAATACCTCTGGATGATGCCCTTTATCTGCAAACATTAAAAACTGTAATTACTGAGTTGGCAAAAAGTCAAGCCATCATTATTCGAGGGAGGGGCAGTCAGTTCATCCTCAAAGATTTCCCGGGCGCTTTTCACGTTCTCGTCGTAGCTCCATTCGATTTAAGAGTGAAACGGGCCATGGAGCGCTTAAAGCTGGACGAAGAGAATGCTAAAAAAGAGATAAAACGCTCCGATGGGAACCATCGCGAGTTTATAAAAAGATATTTTCATACCGAAACAGAAGACCCGCTGGACTATGACCTGGTTATCAATACCAAACGCATTACCATCGAGGAGGCTGTTTCAATCATTGTCAACTCTGTCCCCGCCCAGAAGAAAACCAAACCGTAAATAACGGTGAAGGTTGCTTATTCAATTCTAATATTGCGCTTTAAATTCTCTGCGGTTTCGATAACGACCGGATTCAATATATCGAAGCGAACTCATAAAAATACAAACTTCATCCACGTTGCCTTATTTACCTTGTCCTTTAGTTAAATGTCATAAATTGGAAATTGTTTTAGGCGGGATTTTATGACTTTTACACAAATAGATTGCTAGAGTTATAGTAAAGATTGTGAATCTAAAAAAATGGAGTGAACTATGCCTTATATCGATATTAGCGAATTACCACCCGGAATCCGCAAACTTTTACCGCGACACGCCCAGGAGATATTCATGGCAGCTTATAACAATGCCTGGGAAGAATATCAGAACCCCACAAAGAGGCGCGGAAATACCGGCATCGAAGAAGTAGCGCGCAGAGTTGCCTGGGCAGCCGTTAAAAAGGAATTTACTAAAGACCCCGAATCGGGAAAATGGAAAGCTATATTTAATCACCGGTAAGTAACAGGTGCCCGCGGAATCAAAAGACTGGTAAAATAACTGTAGAAGTATTTCTATTGTCAGGTTCAGGGGGTTTGAAAATGAAATCATTACGTATTGTCGGTGCGGTTTTTCTTGCCGTTATTCTCTTTGGAGCGGGAATCGGAAGCGGCATCTATCTCGATAAACAACACAACTCACAAAACAGTGATACAATTACTGTCGGCACGGGTACTGCCACAGATTTTCAGCTTATTAACCAGGCCTGGGGTCTTATTAAAAGTAAATATGTCGACCAGAGCGCGGTAATTCCACAAACTCTGACCTACGGCGCAATTTCAGGTATAGTTGATTCTCTGGGTGATTTCGGACACAGCACCTTTCTAAGCCCTGCGGAAATTCAACAGCTAAATAATGCCGAGCAAGGGCAACTACAGGGTATCGGAGTCGAGGTACAGGGAAAGAACGGTAATGTGGTAGTCGTTGCCCCGATTGATGGCTCTCCGGCACAAAAAGCAGGATTGCAATCCGGAGATATTATCCTCGAGGTTGACGGGCAACCGGTTTCAGATGTGAACGATGCGGCATCGCGTATACAAGGACCGGCCGGAACTTCAGTTACCCTGACCATTCTGGAAACGTCTGGCACAACTAAAACCGTCACTATTGTTCGGGCCCAGATAAATCTGGTAAATGTGACGTGGAATACATTGCCTGGAACTTCAATTGCCCATTTGCGGATAGCTTCATTCGCCAGTAATGTTACGGGAGAGCTTGATACCGCAGTAGCTGCCATAAAGTCGCAGGGTGACACCGGGATAATTCTCGACCTTCGTGATAATCCCGGCGGATTACTCGACCAGGCGATAGGAGTGGCCAGCCGTTTTCTTAACAGCGGCAATGTTCTGGAGGAAAAGGACATGAACGGAAATATAAAGAAGGACCCCGTTCTGACGAACGTGCCTAAAAACAATTTACCGATGGTGGTATTGATTAATGAGGGAACTGCCTCCGCCTCGGAAATTGTCGCGGGGGCATTACAGGATGCGGGAAGAGCGAAGCTCGTTGGTGAAACTACCTTCGGGACGGGTACCGCTTTAGAAGGATTCCCTCTAACGGATGGCTCAGAGTTATTGCTGGGAGTATCAGAATGGCTAACACCTTCCGGCAAAACTATCTGGCATAAAGGATTGACACCGGATGACGTCGTTTCTCTGGCAACGGATGTAATACCGCTTTATCCTGAAGGGGAACAGGGATTGACGGAGGCTCAAATACAATCCAGCGGAGACCAGCAATTGTTGGATGCGAGCAATTTGCTCAAGTAGGCAGAATAGTTCTTACGAAGAAAAAGCCTGCCGAAAAACATTATATCAGCCTGTCTCGTAAAGCCTTGAGGTTTACGACGTCTTCTTTGTTGTATTCCAGGAGCAGCTTTAAAGCATCCTCATCATAATCGTTGATGTACCTCCACCAGAGTCGCACCGCTTCATAACCATTAACTTCTTTCAGGTGCCGGTTTATCCCCAACTGACATTCTACCGACTTCAAACCACCGTATAAATTATTACGCCAACAATGGAACATCAGGTCACAATGATTATATAGATTAACCAGGTCGACTCTATGACGGGCGTAGATAAACGGCAAATCGAATCGACTTCCGTTTTAAGTATAGATTGTGTTAACCCCGGCCAACGATTCAAGCAATGCTTCTCCGGTAATATCATCTCCGGCCAATTGGAGAAACCTGTCAGTATTACCGTTGGTGATATAAATACCAATAACGGTAATTTGGCTGTAATTCGGACTCAACCCGGTGGTCTCGATGTCTAAATAGGCATCGATTCGGTTATCTGATTTTTTCATTTATCATCATCTCATTGACACTTTTGTTTTTACGCACTAAACTTACTTTAACTAAAGAAGAATATAATACCGATATTTTGGACAGGCAACCTGATTATAACGCGAACTTTAGGAAGGTAGAAACATGACGTATCAGGAGTTGAAAGAAGAGATTGCTAAACTCATTTTCCACCAGACCACGATGGAGCATGACTGGAATTCGCGTAAAGACTGGGTCAAGGATACTTTCCGCAAGGATACGGATGAAATCTTCAAACTGATTAACGAGTCTGGCTGGGAAATAGTACCTAAAGACCCAAGCCATTCGAAAAATAACCGACTTATTATTTAGTGCCAACTGAGGGCGTCCGTTATCATTTTGCTATAGCGTTTATTTGAAAACGACCTACCCTGTATATTTTATAGCGTTAAGGTGTAGTAATATGAAAAGATTATCCTTTGTCCTGATCGCTTTGCTGTTAATCTTAGTAGGTTTTACCGGATGCAGTCAGCTCAAAGGTGTGGTTAACCAGGACAGGACTTTAACGATAATATCCGGAAACACCAACGGAGGAAGCGGCGAGGTTAGCCCTGAATTCGGCAGCCACCAGTACAAATCTCACCAGAAAGTAATTGTTACGGCTACTCCTGACCCTGGTTCGTTGTTCGCCGGCTGGCAGGGTATTAACGGCGTTTTATCAGAAATGTCCGTGGTTGACCCTTCAAAGCCAAGTTCGTGGTTAGACTACAAAATCGACGTAGCCATGGATCGTGATGTAACATTAACGGCACTATTCTTCCGTGCTTTCAATCTGACCATTAATGTTAACGGCTCCGGCACAGTCAGGATTCAGCAAGTTCAAGGTTTAAGTGGATTGGACGAGACGATGTTCACTGGAGATATCAGCCAAAACTCAGCCAGTAGCCATGTATATTCGGATGGAGAATATGTTACTTTTACAGTTGTACCAGGTTCGGGCGCCACTTTTACAGGATGGACGTGGAACGGGGATATGCAACAGATAGACCCCCAATATTTGCCACTGGGACAGCCATTTACAGGTAAGATGACGATACCATTAGACCCTTTGACCAACACTGTCACCGTCTATATGGATCACAATATAAATCTGACGGCTAATTTCGCTAGTGTTAAGTAGATCCATGTACAAATAAATTAAAGGGAAGCATAAATGCTTCCCTTTTTGCTACGATACCATTTTCAGTTTTATTTCGCTGGTTTAACCTTGGTCGACTTCACAGGCGGTGTCTTGGTGGGTTTCACAGTCGGTGTATTGGTCGACTTCACAGCCGGTGTCTTGGTCGGCTTCATGGTCGGCGTCTTGCTCGGCTTTACCGTCGGTGTCATAGTCGGCTTCACAGTAGGTATCTTGGTCGGCGTCGGTTTATTTTGTGTCGGAGGTTTAGTGGGTGGGACTGTCGTTTTAGCCGGCGGTGGCGGATTTTTCCCCGGCGCATTAGACATATTAATTGAAAGTGGTGTTGCATCCAGCGTTTTGGCGAATACTTGTGAAGAACCAATAACAGTAAAAATCAACGCTGTGACTAAAATGCCGATAATAACCCATAAAGTGTTTCCTCTCACTATTACCTCCTTTCACTATTGCTAGTAAACGACAGGTAGTAACACTCTATACTTGAATAAGACTATTGTCAATGCAATCACATAGGGATACAGGGATAACTAATTATTGGAATTCCGTTTCAGGAATGCCGCTGCCGATAACAATGCTTTCCAATGTTCCGGTGGGAAGTTCTTTGCCTTTGTGAACAGGAACAATGACCTGTTTACCGGTATCGGGGTTATGCCACTTTTGATGGCTGCCGCGTTGTGAAATGAGGACGAAGCCATCACGCGCTAATATGTGGACGATTTCTTCTGCTTTCAATCGGGGAAGCTTCTGAGCCATTAACCTTCCACTTCTACTTCAAAAACTTTCCCTTTGCATTCATTTTTACTATCGCAAGGCTCAAGATAAAGAGCTATTGCCTCTTTGGCATTCTCCAAAGCCTCTTTCTCAGTATCGCCGGCACTGCAACAACCGGGCAATTCCGGACAGGAAGCGGCATAGCTCCCGGTTACTGGGTCGTATTCTACCACGACGCGGAATTTCATGAAACCACTTCTACCGGATACATTTTACCATTCACCTCTTCCCTGATGCTTTGTTCATTTTCTTCTGACCGGTCATTAGAAATATGGTGAATTCCCGCATTACACCGTTACCGGTCGGCCTTGCCATTACTGCTGCGGATACATCCTTAACATTATTAAAACCCGCGTCTATAAAATACTCGCGCATTAACGCCCGGTCAAAGCCGAAGTGAAATACACCGGTATTGTTTGGATGAAATTGACCGTCATCCAAATCCAAATCAGCAATGCACAAATAACCGGCGGGCGCCATGATACGATAGAATTGATCGAAGACAGGTTTTATTTCTTTGATATGATGCAGGGTCATATTGCTTATAATCAGATTATAATTACCTGTCAGAGGCCGGGCATTGTCAAGATCCGCGAGCACAGTCTTAATATTGGAAAGCTTCAGTTTGGCGATCTTGGCATTGAGGATATCGAGCATTCCCCGGGAAGTATCGATGCCAGTGACCAAATGTACAACAGGTTGCAGGTGCATGGTTAACAATCCGGTACCGCAACCGAAGTCCATCGCATTCATGTCGGACGTTAATTTTATATGTTTTAATATAGAAGCGGCAATATCGTTTGATAATTTGACCTTTGCCGGATCCTCATCCCATAATGCGGCTTCTTTATCAAAATCACGTTTTTCATCACTCATGTTTTATCCTTTTAGCGACTATTCATCTAAAACAGAGACAAGTGTAGCATCAAAACAATAACCTGTAAAGCATTTTCGGGACGGGTTTATGACAGACGTCAGTATAAGACATGTTTCATAATGTGAATCACGAAGAAAGCTTATTTCTGTTTTGTAAATGATACAAAACGGTAACGTTTACAGCTTGGATTTTATAACTTATTGAGACCTGATGATGGAAAATTAAACCTGAATAATCCAGGCGTGTAAGATGCTCTCTAAGAGGGGGTGCGTAAATATGGAAAAGAAAACGATTGCATCGTGGGGTATCACTATAATAGCGTGTCTTAGCTTGCTGGCCGGCTGTTCACAATCCTCAGTTGCCACTTCATCTTCCGTAAACTCCTCTTCATCCTTGCCTGCAACGAACATAGGTACTGTTTCGCAAAACGCAGTCGTAAACATACCCAGTTTTGCCAACCTGATAAATGCGGCTCAGCCTTGTGTGGTGGAAATTAATGTTTCAGCCACGGTTGGTGTCGGCCGTCGTACAGTCCAGCAACAGGGCGCAGGATCCGGCTGGATAATGGATGCAAACGGCACGATTGTAACGAACGACCACGTCATTGCAGGCGCTACAACTATTACCGTGACTACTTCTGACGGCAAGACGTTTCCGGCACAGGTAATTAATGGAGATCCGGTTAGTGATTTAGCCCTGATTAAAATCGATGCTACGCAACTCCAAAGCATGAAAATAGGAGATGCTTCCAAACTCAGGAGTGGAGATTGGGTACTGGCAATAGGCAATCCCCTGGGAGAAGGAATTATCGCGACGCAAGGTATAATCAGTCGGTTAGGGGTCAGTGTGCCCTATAGTGCAACTCAGACCTATAACGATCTGATCGAAACCACTGCGGCCATAAATCCGGGCAACAGCGGCGGGCCGCTCATCAATATGGCAGGTGAAGTGGTGGGCATCACCACCCTTGGAGCTTCCGGCGTTCAAGGTATGGGATATGCGATCAGCATGGTTGACGCTCTTTCGGTAATACAAAAATTATCCAGAAAATGACACCATTTGTAAATGTAAAAGAGGGGAGCAGAAATGCTCCTCTCATCAATCTTTAGCTATTATCAAATTACCATTGGACAAACATGGGCATTACGACGTGGATATAATTGTCAGAGCCGACCGGTTTTATCACGCCAGGACTGGAGGGATTGGTCGTTTCCAGCGTTACTTTGGCTTCTTTCAACACACTCAAGACGTCGGTCAGGTACTTGCCGTTAAAAGCAATTTTAGATTCCTGTCCTTCCACCGTGGCGTCAATCTCACCGATATCCTCACCGAGTTCTTCGGATTTGGACGATACGGTGATTTTTCCAGGTGTTAAGTCCCCGCCTGGAGTCATGATCAGGCGGACAATACCGCTGCCGTCGCGGGCAAAGATGGAGGCCATTTTACAAGCGCGCAGGAATTCATTAACCGTAACAGTGGCACGGCCGGCGAAACTCTGCGGAATAAGCTGCGAATATTTGGGGAAAGTGCCTTGCACCAATTGCGATACCAGTTGTGTTTTCTTGAGATGGAACATTACCTGACTTTTATTGGGATTAACCGTTATGTCAACTGTTTCTTCGTCGTCGCCGATCAATCGATTAAGCTCATTGAGTGTCCGAGACGGGATAATAACCTCAGCTTTTTCCTTGACGGCGGTGGACAGAGGCATGCGATAAACCGCCAGACGGAAGCCATCCGCTGCTGCCAGCGAGACAAATTTATCTTCGAATTGGGCATCTACACCGGTCAGCACTGGGCGCGATTCCTCGGTCGCTGCGGCAAAGACCACCTGATTGATTGCCTGTCGCAAGGCGGCAATTTCCACTTTGGTCTTAATTCCCTCGTCAACCTTCGGAATGGGTGGAAAGTCATTGGCATCGACGCCGCTGATACGCGCTTCAAAGCGGGCGCATCTGAGTTCCAGCGTTTTACCAACCAATTTCATGTCTACCTTTTCCCCGACGGGAAGCGAATTGACGAACTCGGTCAGCAAGCGGGCGGGTACGGTAATCGCGCCTTCTTCCTCTACTTTGGCACCGATCCAGTGAGAGATCGCCATTTCCAGGTTCGTCGCGGAAAGTTTTAAGCGCGACTCATCGGTCGCTATTAATACGTTATTGGTAATTGGTAATGTGGCGCGGGTGGCGACGGCTCTGCCGACAATGCCAAGTCCTTTGCTGAGGTTTTCCTGCAGACATGATAATTTCATTGTTTACTTACCCCCCATGTAGTGTCAGTAGTACGATAGTATATAACAATTACGGATT
>Ga0182027_10006835_pt1 | contig 16984 bp, 17 predicted proteins | sample 712E1DmetaG_FD_121300 | JGI IMG/M metagenome (GOLD analysis project Ga0182027, IMG submission 121300) | Permafrost microbial communities from Stordalen Mire, Sweden - 712E1D metaG (Illumina Assembly) | ecosystem: Environmental > Terrestrial > Soil > Wetlands > Permafrost | place: Sweden... | reverse complement strand
TTTTGTTGGCCCTAAGGACTTCTAGCTGTTCTTTGGTGTACATAATATGAGCTCCTTTCCTTAATTATACACAAAACAAAAAGTAGACTTTTTAGGAGTCTACTTTTTGGGGCTCACTTCATTCTGAAGGCGCTTTTTTATTTAAAAAATGCTATAATTATCACATATTTAATGCTATTAGGACTTACGCGCTTGAACCAAATACGACAATAGCTTGCTGGCGTCAGTCGGGCTCTGCCCGTCCAAAAAGCGACGAGCGCGTAAGTCCTAACTATATAACTATGGAAGCCCTTGGTTATTAACAAAAAAAACGTATTCTATTGGTCGCTTTACGACTTTGCCAACGCGCTGGTGGTCATTACATTCGCGCTATACTTTTCCCAATGGATGGTCATTGATCATCACGTTTCCGATTTGTGGTATAACTTAATTTTTGTCGGAGCCAGCGTTTTGTTGGTTTTGACTGGACCGGTATTGGGCGTAATTGCCGATAAACATAACCTTAAAATGCCGTTTTTAAAATTGGCCACTGTTTGCCTTTTTTTAGTCACGCTGGCCGCCGGTTTTTGCGCCGATTTTGGCCCCAACACTTTCAAATTTGTCGTTTTGGCGGCCATAGGCTTCCTTTTAAGTAACTACTTTTACCCTTTGTCACTGATTTTTTACAATTCATTCCTGCCGCAACTGGCGCCGGCAAAAGCGCAAGGTAAAATTTCCGGACTGGGCTACGCCTCTCATTGGTTTGGCCAATTTACCGGACTTTTTATTGCCCTGGCGTTTGCTTCGGGAGCCATTTACTTCTTTGGCCGTCCCGGCCGCGCCCAACCTTTTATCCCGGTAACGATTCTGTTTTTATTGCTGTCTTTGCCGATGCTGTTTTTATTCAAAGATACATCGCCTGGTGAGAGCGGCAAAATTGACATTAAAATTGAATACAAAAATTACTTCCGGACTTTTTGGGAGATGTGCCGCTTGCCCGGGGTCGGCCGTTTTTTACTGGGCTTTTTCCTGTTTAATGACGCAATTGTGACTTTGGAGAATAATTTCGCGATATACCTTCAGCAGGTTTTCCAGGTATCCGATAAAGTAAAATCATTTTTGCTGTTAGGGATATTGGGCGCCTCGGTGGTCGGAGCTTTTGTAAGCGGCTTTTTAGCCGATAAAATCGGACTCAAAAAATCACTCATAATCATCCTTGCCGCCTGGGTTGTGCTGTTCCCGATTTTGGGAATAGCAAACAATTTAACTTTCCTGTTCGTCTTTTCTCTTTTAATCGGCCTGCTGTATGGGGCTACATGGACAGTAACCCGCGCGGTTTTAACCTATCTTGTTCCGGCGGAAAAAATGAACCACGGTTTTAGTTATTATAACTTAGCCGAACGCTTTGCCACGCTGGTCGGCCCGGTCAGTTGGGGTTTGGTCAATTTTTTTCTGCTTAAATACGGCCCGGTCAGATATCGCGTAGCCGTGGTAGTTTTAGGAATTTTTATATTAATCGGCGCGATTATCGTCAGAAAAATCCCTTCAGATAAAACCTCTCCTGTTTTATCAGCGTTTAATCCGCGTAGCTGATCCGCCTTTGATCTGCGGTATATGGAACCTTTATGGAACCTTTAGCCAATAAAATTCGCCCGACGTCGCTTAAAGGGTTTGTAGGACAAGAACATCTGGTAGGGAAAGAGAAGCCCTTAAGGATTGCCGTTGAGCAAAAACATTTGTTCAGCTTTATTTTTTGGGGACCGCCGGGGGTAGGCAAGACCACGCTGGCGCGGATTTACGCAAAAGCCGTGAACGCAGAGTATTTTGAGCTGTCCGCGGTTTCCGCGGGCAAGGATGATATACGATCGATTGTAGACAAACCGTCAATGCTCGGTCAGCCGAAAATATTATTTTTGGACGAAATCCATCGTTTTAACAAAGCCCAGCAGGATTATTTACTGCCGTTCGTGGAAACCGGCAAACTTTATTTAATCGGCGCCACTACCGAGAATCCTTCGTTTGAAGTAATTCCGCCTTTGCTGTCCCGCTGCCGCGTATTTGTGTTGAACGAATTAACAGATGACGATATCAAACACATAATTGACAGCACCGGATACAAACTTAAAAAAGATGCCAAAGATTGGCTGGTACAAATGGCTAATGGCGACGCGCGCCAGGCCATTAGCATGATAGAAAACACCGTAAATTTATACGGTAAAATTACCGTTGAAACTTTAAAAGACACCTTACAGTCCAAATTCCTGCGCTACGATAAACAAGGCGAGGAGCACTATAATATTATTAGCGCGTTTATAAAAAGCATGCGGGCCAGCCAGCCGGACGCGGCGCTCTATTATATGTGCCGGATGATTGCTGCCGGGGAAGACCCGTTATTTATCGCCCGGAGGATGGTGGTGTTTGCGTCGGAAGATATCGGACTGGCGCAGCCCACCGCTTTGGTCGTGGCCAATGCCGTGTTCCGCGCCTGCGAAACCATCGGCTATCCCGAATGCGCCGAGAACCTTGCTCACGGGGCCGTTTATTTGGCGCTGGCCAAAAAGGACCGCAGCGCCTACAATGCCTACCTGGCCGCGATGAAGGATGCCAAGGAATATGGCAATTTGCCCGTGCCACTTAAAATCCGCAACGCCCCGACAAAGCTGATGAAAGAGCTAAAATACGGCGAAGGTTATGAAAAATATGATCCCGATGATTATCTGCCGGAAAAGCTAAAAGGTAAAAAATATTTAAATTAAATGTTCGGTTTTGCAAAAAAATCCAACCCGCTGTTTGAACAAGCCATTCCCATAGTCCTTACGGCTGTAATATTCGGGGCGCTAGCTGTGGCGCTGTTTTTTGTTATCAGATTGCTGAATATGCTCCCTACAGGCAATCCAATATCAATGCATTTGCGCTGGCGGGACGCGATTGTGGGCGCCATTATCTATTTTAAAACTTCGGTGGACTTTGCCATACTCATCGGCTTTTTAATGCGCTCCAATCCCGGCTGGAAAAACAGGATTGCCATTGAACTCGGCACCGCCTTGGGCAACGGCGTGGGCACAATTTTAATTTTGTGCTTTTGGGTAATTTTTAAGCAGCTGCATTTTTTGCTGGGCCTGATGATTTTAATTTCGGCCTTAGTCCTGTTAGAGTTGGCGGCAAGCGGCTTGCAGCATTTAAGTTCCTGGCGCTTTCATTTTGGTTTAAAACGAAAACTATATAATTTCCTGGAATTTATTTTGGGCGGCATTTTAAAATATACCAAACCCATAACTTCCAAAATTTTGCCGGATTTTTCCAACACTCTAAGCGGCAACCGCAGTTTAAAATGGGCGGCTTTGCTGGTCTTTTCGCTAAGCACGCCGTTTATTTTGGGTCTGGACGACTTTGCGGGCTACGTGCCGCTTTTTTCGCTGGTTAATGTCTTTGGCTTTGCCCTCGGGGTAATGGCCGCGCATATGCTTTTAAACATCGGCTTGTTTGCCAACCCGGAAGCCACCATAAAATTCTTTAAAAACCAGTGGATTTCTTTTGCCGGTACGGTTGCTTTTATGGGGCTAGCCTGCTGGGGTATAATAGAAGCGGTAAGGTTATTTATTTGATCCCGGATGTTCCATCCCGGAATTTTTTGCGCAGATAGATTATCACAGGCCGCAAAAAATATCCGGGATCCAGAACTTAGGTACTCCTTAGTACTAGATTCCGGATATTTTTGACTGCTATAATGAACCTCTTTCAGTCAAAAATTCCGGAATGGAATATGTATAAAAATTTGATTTTATATGAAAAAGTTAGATGACATACTAAAACTTTACAATTACCATCTTCCTCCTAAATTGATTGCGCAATCTCCGGCCAAACCGCGCGATGCCGCGCGGCTTTTGATTTATAAAAAACGCGATGATAAAATAAGATTCGATCGATTTTTTAATCTCGCTAAATATTTACCCCGCACCAATTTTCCTAATATGGGAAACCCTAAGAATCGTAAATTGGTCGGCCAAATTTCGACTAACGATAAATCAAAATCAGTAAAATTGGTGCGGGGTTTGCCAAAAAACGCCGTTTTAGTTTTTAACCAAACCAAAGTCTGGCCGGCGCGGTTAGTTGTTGCCAAGCCCACCGGAGGCAAAGCCAAAATCTTATACATTGATGCCGATAAAAAGGGCGGGCTCATAAAAGTCATCAGTAATAAACAACTTCCCATAGGGGAGCATGTTGACGTTTCGCTCGGCCGAGCGAAACGTCAACAACTTAAAGTGGTCGGCAAAAAAGATGGCTTTTACTATTTAAAGCCGAATTTTCCGATATCCCAAATCACTGAAATTATGAAAAAATACGGCCAAACGCCAATCCCGCCTTATATAAAACATTCACCGCTTTCCGAGCGAAAATTGCGCAAAGAATACCAGTCGGTCTTTGCCAAAACCGGCCTCTCTGTTGCCGCGCCAACTGCGAGTCTCCATTTTACCAAACATCTTATCAGTCGGCTGCAAAAGCAGGGGATTGCTACCTCTTTTGTGCGGCTTGATGTAAATTTAGGAACTTTTGCGCCTTTGCGCGAAGAACAAATTAAATCGGGAAAACTTCATCAGGAGTTTTATAATATAGATAAGCAAACCGCCAAATTTCTGAATCAGGCAAAAAGAGAAGGCCGACCGATTATCGCAGTCGGCACCACGGTCGTCCGCTCCCTGGAATCCGCTTGTATCCCTCCTCTCCCGGCGAGGAGAGGATGCCCGAAGGGCAGGAGAGGTCGAAACTTTTATTCGCCACTGATTAAACTCCAAGGCCAAACCGACCTGTTTATTAAAGAAAATTATAAATTTAAATTCGTTGACGGCCTTATTACCAACTTTCACGTGCCAAAAAGCAGCTTGCTGATGTTAACCTCCGCTTTTGTCGGCCGCAAAAAACTACTCAATCTTTATCAACAAGCAATAAATAAAAACTTCCGTTTCTTTTCCTTCGGCGACGGGATGTTAATTTTACCATAATCAAACTTGCCAGAGGGTTTGGATTTATTTACCCATCGTAGTTTTAACAAAGCTGGGGTAAACTGCTTTGCTTTATTTAAAGACACTATAGGTGTATTATTTAATTGTTCAAGTAAACTAAAATCTCATCATATGCCTCGTTTTGGTTTGGATTACATTCAGCCACAGCAAGCTGACGGTACAATTAGGGGTGCAGGCAATAAAGAAAATTTATTGGGTACCAGGGTGATTAAAGACGAAACTTCTGAAACAGGAGTCAGGTACGAAAAACGTCAAAGGGAATGGCCTTATGACGATGCTAGTATGCCCCACATAGAAGCAGAATTTCCTCGTTTGTTCCCACAGAGAGGAGATAGTTTTATTGAAACGAGATTTAAACAAACAGGCAGGCAGCAAGTCCTACTAGACTGGGGCTGTGCTAAAGGATTCGCAGCAGAAGAATTTGGGAAAAAATATGGTGATAAAGTTTTATCTATTGGTTATTCTATGGATTCATATAAAGAGTGGGCAAGTATGCAACACTCAATGTTAATACAATCAACTGCTGACCAATTATTCAATGAGTTAGACGATATGGGACGACCGATAGATTTTGTCTACTCACGAGTCGGACTGGTATACCTTTTCCCTGGCGCGAGCAGGACGGAACAAGTGCCAACGGAAAGAGGAGTAGCATATATCGAGCGCCTTCTAAATCATATGAGCGAAGGGGGAGTAATTGCCTTTGATGTAGGACAACCCCAGGCTGAGGAAATATTAAAAACTTTGAAAAATTCACTTGCCGGAAAGGCAGAGGTTATTTTAGACGACCAAAATTTAGAGGGAGACCATCAAATTTATATTACTAAATTGTCCCAATGAGCATAATTTATTCCATTCCCGCATTTGCCTGGCTGCTGCTGTCAGTAGTGTTTTTTGCGGTGGGGGAATATTTTTCCAAAAAATTCGCGCTGGGACCAAGCTTTAAATTTGTCTTGCTGATATTGTCGGCTTACATTTTAGGAACATTGGCCTGGCTACCGGCGATTTTACAAAAAAACCAGCTCTCTGTTACCGGAACCATTTGGTCCGTGCTTTCGGTTTTAGCGACAATCGGCATTGGCATATTAATTTTTAAAGAGCACTTAAACGCATTGCAGGTTGCCGGATTAGTTTTGGCCATTGTAGCTTTAGCTTTGCTAAATTACCACTAAATTGTGGATATCTTCTTTAATCACAAAGTTTTAATTTAGCCCAATAAAAATAGGCTATATCTAAAATATCTTATACCTAAGCCATTTTTAAATAACCAACTATACATTTTTCTTATAAAATCTTTAAAAAACTCTTGACACTTGGAAAAAATGCTTGATTTTATTGGCTTTTTTAGTTAATATGTAAACGTTAAAGAAATTAATCAAAGGGAGACAAAAATATGACAAAGTCAGAAATCTTGCAGGCCCTGGCAGAAAAGCTGGGAATTACCCGCAAGCAGGTTAGTGAGTTTATGGATGCCATGGTCGGAATGGCTTACGAAGTAACCAAAAAAGAAGGCGAGTTCGTTATCCCAGGCATGGGAAAACTCCAGAAAAAGCACCGCGACGCCAGAATGGGACGCAACCCCGCTACCGGCGCTTCCATCCAGATTCCGGCTAAAACCGTATTAAAGTTCCGCGTTGCCAAACAGGCAAAAGACGCCATCCTTTAATTTAACTGTTGTTGACAACCCCGTCCCGAGCGAAGTCGAGGGACGGGGTTTTAGTTTGCCCAATTTTATGGTATAATATGGAAAAGTCCATTAAAGATGAAACCCAAATGCAAAACTCTTTAAATAAAATTACTCTGGAAACAAAAAAACAGTTTGAGATAATAGATATTACCGATCACGTAAAAAAAATTGTCGCCGAAAGCGGCGTTAAAAACGGCATCGCAGTAATTTTTTGCCCGCATACGACAGCGGCGGTCCGGCTCAACCACAATGAGCCTCTGCTTATGCAGGACATTATGAAAATGCTTTATAGGCTGGTGCCCATAGACACCAGTTACAGCCACGATTTATTTGAGGTCAGGCAAACTGTGGCGCCCAACGAGCGCAGTAACGGACACGCGCACGTTAAGGCTTTTTTATTGGGATCTTCCGAAACTTTGCCGATTGAAGACTCCGGTCTTGCCTTGGGCGCCAAACAAAGCATCTTTTTTGTAGAACTGGACGGCGGAAGAAACCGTGAAGTCCAGGTTAAAATTTTAGGCGAGTAAATTCACGGATATACGGATGGGGACAGATTATACGGTAATCCTGCAGAACCGTAAAATCAGTATTATCCGTATAACCGTGAATTTATTCTTAAGTGGTCGGTCTTAAGGTAAAAAGAATCGAAATAAAAACATCTTAAAGCCAAAAATTAAAATAGCCCCGCAAAGCGGGGTCCGGCTCCGCCGGAAAAGGAACAAAATGGATTACACAACATATCAGGCTGTGGTAGTTCAGGCTTTGGCCGACCTTTACTCCAAAACCTTAACCTACCTGCCTAATCTTGTTGCCGCAATTATAATTGTTATCATTGGATGGCTATTAGCCATATTCTTAAGCAAGGCAGTTTACAAAATTTTAGAAATCATAAAGATTGACCAATTGGCCAACCAGCTTGGCCTAAAAAACCTCTCCGAAAAAGCCGGCAGAAAATTAAGCCTGGCCGCTTTGGGCGCCTGGCTGGTAAAATGGTTTTTCTTTCTGGGCAGCTTTATTGCCGCCGCGGACATCTTGGGCCTTCAGGAAGTTTCAACCTTCCTTTACCAGGATGTGTTAGGCTACGCCGGCTATGTAATTACCGCAATGGCCATCCTGCTTTTGGGAATTTTGGCGGCAAACTTTTTTGAGGGTATTGTCGTCGCCACGGTCAAAGCCAGCGGGTTGCATAACGGGAAGTCTTTAGGCACCATTACCAAGTGGGCGATTTTGATCTTTACCTTGATTGCCGCGCTGTCCCAACTCCAAATTGCCACCGCGTTTTTGCAGGATTTATTCAGAGCCATAGTGGCTATGCTGGCCATTGCCGGCGGCTTAGCCTTTGGTTTGGGCGGCAGGGACCACGCCAAAAAAGTCCTTGATAATATAGAAAACGGCTTAAAATCTTAGCGGGAAAATAAGAAATAGATTATAATATTGTTAGGCGGTGCTTATTGCTCGCCGGTGTTTTGTTTTAGATTCGCGCTTAAGCTCCTTGATGGGAACCATCAGGGACAACATCTTTTACTTAAGCTGATGGTGATTATGGGGTAGTTTATTTTTTTGCACTTTCCCTGATGGTTCCCATTAACCGTACAAAATGATAAAGAAGATTTTGATTTTATTTATAATACTTCTGATTGTCTTAGGCTGTTTTGGCATTTATGGAGCCATAAAATACCGGGATCAGGCCAGGCAGGAAAGGCTAACGGCAAAAGCGCCTCAAACCAGCGTAACTTTTTTGGAAGGCTGGAGCAACCGCGACATCGCCAACTATTTGCAAAAACAGGGGATTGCAACTTACTCTGATTTTTTATCAAATGCAAAAAACTACAATACTATAGAGTATGATAGTATTTTACCCAAAGAGGCAAATGGTAACTTGGAAGGTTTTTTGTTTCCCGATACTTATTTTATACCCAAAAACCCGCCGGCCGGACAAAACATCAGTGATATTATTATAGAAAAAGCTTTGGATAATTTTTCCCAAAAAATTACGCCCGAAATGCTACAGCAAGCCCAAGCCCAGGGTATGAACTTATACCAAATTATCACGCTAGCTTCCATTATTGAAAAGGAGTCAGGCGGAAACCAGGACGACCGAAAAACTATTGCCGGAATTTTTTACAACCGTTTAAAGGCCGGCATGCCGTTGCAGAGCGATGCCACTGTGAGTTTTGTAACTGGAAGGTCGCCGATAACATCGGATGATACGAAAATTGATTCACCCTACAATACCTACAAATACAATGGCCTGCCGCCCGGACCGATTTGCAACCCTTCTTTAAACTCCATTATGGCCGCACTTTACCCGACACCTAGCGACTACTTTTATTTCCTGACAATCCCGCAAACCAACCGCGCGGTTTTCGCACAAACTTATGATGAGCATTTAAAAAATAAAGCGCAATACTTAAAATGACGCCAATTGGCGTCATTTTTACAGAAGGCCAAATAATCAGCTATCCCAGTTTACTGCCAATAAATTTCGGATAGCCGTTTAAAAAATCGCCGATCGCAACTTCAGACTTTCCTTCAAGCTGGAGTTGTTTTATTTGCAAAAAAGTGTTATTGCCGCACGCCACAATCCCGCCTTCTAGCACTGTACCCGATCCGTAGACATCAGTAGATCCGTGTTCAATCCGTAGATCCGCGTTAATTATACAATCCGTAACCTTTAATATCTTCCCATTCCAAGTTGTCCAAATCCCGGGCCAAATGTAAAACGCGCGGAATTGGTTGTAAATTTCGCCGGCTGATTTACCCCAATCCACTTTACCGTCGGCTTTACTGATTATTTTAGTATAAGAAGCTCCCGCTTCGTCTTGGGGCAGGGGAGTGATTTTGCCGCCGGTATAATCCGCGATAACCTGGTTAATCAGCCGCGCGGAAAGTCTGGCTAATTTATCGGAAAGCGTAAAATAATTATCATCCGGTTCAATTTCGACGTTTTCACTTGCTAATATGGGGCCGTCGTCAATTTTTTGATCTAATAAAAATACGGAAGTGCCGGTTTGCCCGTCGCCGTTAAGCAAAGCAAATTGGATAGGCGAAGGACCGCGATACTTCGGCAAAACCGAAAAATGGATATTTATCGTCTTAAATTTCGGCAGATTGATAATTTCCGCCGGCAAAATTTTACCGTAAGCCACTACCACAAAAATATCCGCATTTAAATTTCGCAGCTGCTGTAAAAATTCCGGATTATCTTTAACGGTTTCCGGTTTTAAAATATTTAGCTTTAAATCTTTTGCCAATGCCGAAACCGGACTTTCCTGCAAGTCCTGCGACCTGCCCGCTTCCGCGTCGGGCTTGGTTACAACAGCTAAAATTTCGTGCTGTTTTTTTAAAGCCTCTAATATCGGCAATGCCTCGTTAGCCGTGCCAAAAAATACGATCTTCATGGTTATCTACGCTGTAGCGGCGGCCACCGGCCGCCATTTCATGTTATGGAGGGCGGTGCCCTCCGCTACATTACATCTGTTTAATTACTCTCCTCAAAATCTCCGCCTCAATCCGGCAGTCCACCAAAGCGTTGTGCAGATGACTCTTGTCGACCTTAATCTTCAAAGTTTTTATTAAATATTCCAGTCCAAAACCCGCAAAATCTTTTTTGGAATTAAGCTTATTACGCTTGGCTAAGTAGCCGAAAAACAAAGCCCACAAATCAAAATAATGGTAATCAAACGGCCACTTAAGGCCGGCTCTTTTATAGGCATCCGTTAAAATCCGTTTGTCGTTAAAGCCCACATAAAAAGCCTGGATGACGTTATGCGGAAAAGCGCGGTTAAATTTTTTTATCGCCGCATTCAAAGATGGCGCGTTTTTAACCATATCTAAAGTAATTTTGTTGACCTTCATGGACTTAGGGTCGCGGCTTTTCCACTTAGCCGGTTTGACGTAGGTGCTGAAATATTTTTTTTCTTTTAAAGTTTTCTTGTCCAAAAGCACCGCGGCGATTTGCAGCAAATCGTGCTTTTGGGGAAAATCAAAACCGGAAAACTCGGTGTCGATAAGCAATATGTCGCGCTTGAAATTCATAATAAATTTATTGACAAAATTTAAATAATTTAAAAAAATGACAAAATTACGAGTTGCCCCTTAATTATGTTCAATTTTGTCAATTTTGTCATTTATGTCAATATTTTATACTTCCTTTATTATTCTCCTAAAAACTTCCGCCGCAAGCCTGACTTTTTCCAGCATATTATGGGGATTTTTTTGCTTCAGCCTGAAATAATCCAGCAAAGTTTGGAAAGTCGGCATTTTATTCAGCCCGTAATTTAAAGTATAAATATAGCCCAAAGTCCAAAGCTGGATAACATGGTAGTCGTAATTGTAAGTTACGGCCGCCTTTTTAAAGGCGTTTTTCAAAAACCAAAGGTTGTTGGAGCTGTGGGTGGCCAGGAGCAAATCCGCGCCAAATTTTTTGTGGAAATTTTTTATGGCGTCGTAAACTTTCGGGCTTTTGCGCAGGGTTTCGTAATCGGTATGCAAAATTTTCGCGTGTTCGTTTATAACGCTGTCCAAATAACTAATCCTGATAAAAGTATTAAAATTATTTTTTTCCAGCAGGTTGTCTTTATCCAGCAAAACCGCGGAAAGCTGGATTATGGAATCTTTATCCGGATCGTGCCCGGTGGTCTGGATTTCAAAAAAAAGGATGTCTTTAATAAACTTCATAAAGTAGTGTTCGCAAATATACAAATATTTACAAATATACAAATTTGGCATCAAACATACTTTTTCCCTCACACTCCCAACGGACATTTGTATATTTGTGTTGATTTGTATATTTGGGATTACTACAACAATTTCTCTTTCTTCCACTGTTTAACTATTTCTCCGCCTTGCGTGTATTTTTTGATTACATCAATAATTAATCGCCCGTTAATGTGGTCTATTTCGTGCTGGGTTATTCGGGCAATCCAGCCGTCGTCCGTAAATTGCACGGTTTTACCTTCGGCGGTTTGCGCCTCAAAGGTAACTTTTTTCGGGCGCTTTACCATGCCAAAAACATTCGGGACAGACAGGCACCCTTCTTCAATTTCGGTTTTGGCAAAACTTTTTGTAACTACTTTGGGATTATAAAGCGCGACCAATGGGACGCCGCTTTTTTCTAAGTTAACTACAATAAGCTTAACCGATTTTCCCACTTGCGGCGCGGCCAAACCGATGCCGTCGGCCTTGAGCACGGTGTCTATCATGTCCTGGGTCAATTTTTTTATTTCCTTTGACAAAGGAAAAACCACCGGCTCGGTCGGCTGGCGCAAAATCGGATCGGGATAGGTTTTTATCGGTAAAACCATATTGTCTCTCTGGGGCGTCATTCTGAGTCCCGAATGCATCTGAGGGACGAAGAATCTCTTTCCGAGATGAGATCCTTCGCGTCGGATGCTACTGCCTCAGGATGACGCCGACTTTGATTGTTGATTATTTTTCTTTATCAAAAAAGCAAACAATTTCCCCGGACTCTTCACATCCTTGCCCTCCAAAACCTGCCCCAATAAACTTCTTAAAAAATTGTGGTCATACAAGGTCGCCATTTTTAAATAAAAGCCGAAATGCTTTTTATCGTTCAGCTTTTGGCATAACTCGTCGGCCAATAAATGAGCGGGGGAGTGGAGGTGGGGATCAACTTTAGGTTTGGCCGATTTGCCCCGATTGAATTTAACAATTTTTCCTATAGATTCCATAAAGCCCTCTCGGCGTCATTCCGAGCCCCGAATCAGATGAGGGGCGAGGAATCTCTTAAATAACCTAATTAAATTATACAGCATTTTTACGGTTTTGCCTATTAAATAGGCGCAAAATAAGGTATAATTACCGCATGAGCAAAATAGACATAGCGGGCCTAAAAATTGATGCGATAACCAAAAGAGAATTACTTGATGAAATTGTAAGACGAATTAAGGCCGAGCAAAAAACTTTTGTAATCACGCCTTATTCCGAATTTCTTTACCACGGTTTCCGGGACCCAAAACTTTTGGAAATTTTTAACCGGGCTGATTTTTCCGTGGCCGACGGCATTGGCCTGTTTTGGGCCAAAAAGTTTTTAGATATTCCGCTAACAACCAAAAGCTACTGGGGAAAAATTCTGCAAGCGGCCTGGCAGATAAAATATAGTTTGGCCGCGATAATATTTTACCCGCGGTGGATTAAATCGGCATTACCGGAAAAAATTGTCGGGGCGGATTTAATTTGGGATTTGGCAAAACTTGCTGCCGATAATAATTTGTCTGTTTATCTTCTTGGCGGCTTCGGTGACACGGCTAAATTGGCAAGTGAAAAGTTAAAAGTGAAAAGTGAAAAGTTGCGAATCTCCGGGTGGTCAAATAAAAACCCTGATGATCCCACGGTCATCGATGATGTAAATAAAGTTAGTCCTGATCTTCTTTTTGTGGCCTATGGGCCAATTAGACAAGAAAAATGGATTGCTGAAAATTTGTCCAAGCTAAACGTCAAGCTCGCCGTCGGCTTAGGCGGAAGTTTTGATTACATCGCCGGCAAAAAATCTACGCCGCCAAAATTCATCCGTTACTCGGGCCTTGAATGGCTATGGCGCCTAATTACCCAGCCTTACCGCGCAAAAAGAATTTTTAACGCAACTTTCGGGCTGGCTTGGAGGCTCTGGCGCTATAAAGTTTTTATGAGTTTGCCATACAGACCAAACGCAGTTTCCATAATTTTAAACAGCCAAAACAACATTTTAATCGCCTTAAGAAATCCCGAAGACAAAGACTTGCGGGACGTTGGAGATTTTGACGTAGTAAAATTTAAAAACTATTGGCAATTTTCCCAAGGCGGAATTGAGGCAAATGAAAATTTGGAAACCGGCGCCAGGCGCGAGATTTTTGAAGAATTGGGAATTAAAAATCTCAAATTTTTATTCCGCTCCGGCCAAAACCCAAGCTACCTTTGGAAAAACGGCCTTCGCCCCTTTTTTAACATTTACCATTATAAAGGCCAAAAGCAACAAATACTTTACTTCAAATTTACCGGCGATGATAGTGAAATTAAATTAGACAACCAGGAATTCATCCGGTATAAATGGGTTAAACTTCAAGAGCTTCATAATGTTGTGCACCCCGAAAGGCTGTACTTAGCAAAAATCGTCAGGGAAGATTTGAAGGATTTGGCTTAAAATGGTAAAATAACTCAAGCCAGTGGGCATCTTTGGTCTTAGATATTCCGGAGTCCAAAGATGCCCATTGGATCAAATATATGACAACTAAAAATCCCGCAATACGCACCCGCTTTGCTCCCAGTCCCACCGGGTTTGTTCATATTGGCAGTTTGCGAACCGCGCTGTTTAGTTTTTTGTTCGCGCGCCATAACGGCGGCGTGCACGTTTTAAGGATAGAGGACACCGACCAAAACCGCTTTGTTGAGGGAGCAATAGAAAATCTACTCAAGGTTATGAAACAAATGGGGATAGATTTTGACGAAGGATTTTACTTAAAAGAAAACGGCGAAGTAGGCTTGTCCACCGAAGCTTCAGCGAAGGTGGAGGAGAGAGGCGAATTTGGCCCGTACCTGCAGTCCAAGCGGCTGGATTTATACCACAAGCACGCCGAGGAGCTAATAAAAAATAAAAAAGCCTACTATTGTTTTTGCAGCGAACAGCGGTTGGAAGAATTGCGCAAAGAGCAAACCGCGCTAAAAAAACCGCCGATGTACGACAGGTTGTGCAGAAATTTATCTGACGATGAAATAAACAAACAGCTTGCTGAATTTAAAGCAGCCGGCAAAAACCCGGTAGTACGCTTTGCCATCCCTTTGGAAGGCCAAACCGTAATCCACGACCTGGTTTACGGCGACATAACTTACGAACACAAAATTTTGGACGACCAGGTAATTATAAAATCCGACGGTTTTCCAACCTACCATTTGGCCGTGGTCATAGACGACCACTATATGAAAATCTCCCACGTCATCCGCGGCGAAGAATGGATTCCTTCCACGCCAAAGCATTTACTAATTTACCAGGCGCTGGGCTGGGAACCGACGCAGTTTGCCCACTTGCCGCTCATCGTCAATCCCGACAAAACCAAATTAAGCAAACGCCAGGGCGACGTTAGCGTGGAAGACTTTCTCCAAAAAGGATATTTAAAGGAAGCGCTGATTAACTTTGTGGCATTTTTGGGCTGGAACCCAAAAACCGAGCAGGAATTGTTCTCCCTAAAAGACCTGATTAAACAATTTGATTTGTCAAAAATCAACAAATCCGGCGCGGTTTTTGACCCCGGCAAACTGGACTGGATAAACAGCCATTATATTCGCCAAATGCCGATCGAGGAATTAACCGACCGCCTGATTCCTTATTGGCAGGAAGCCAAACTGGCCACGCATGAATTTTTGCAAAAAAAAGATTACTTGGCGGCAATTGCGAATTTAGAAAAAGAGCGCCTTAAAAAACTTTCCGAAATAGGGGAGAGGACTAAATATTTTTTTGAAGCTCCCGATTACGACCCAAGTTTGCTGGTTTGGAAAAAATCGGATAAAAATAAAACCAAACAGGCATTAACAGGCTTGGCCGATTTATTAAGTAAAACCGGTAATTTTGGCCGCGAAAATCTTGAAACAACCATTAAGCAATTCATCGCGGAAAATAATTACGACAACGGCAGCGTGCTTTGGCCTTTTCGGGCTGCCTTAACGGGGCAGGAAAAAAGCCCCGGGCCTTTTGAAGTTTGCGCCACCCTGGCTTTGGGCTTAGGCAAAAAAGAAATTTTAAAAAGGCTAGAGACCGCAATTGGCAAATTGGGCTAATTTTTGCAGAAATCAGCCTTTTTTGGTATAATGTTGTTGATGTTTAAGCTTTATGACACCAAAATACAATTAAAAATTGCCCTGGGCTTGATTTTCGCCTTAGTTTTAACTGTAAACTTTAATTTTGCTTTGGGCGACGCAATCTCCGACCAGCTAACGGCAAGCCAGCAAAAATTACTGCAAATCAACCAGCAAATAAAAGGCTACCAGCAGCAAGTCGCCAGCACCCAAGCCAAAGCGAGCTCCTTAAAAAATGAAATTTCCATTTATAACGACCAAATTTCCTCGCTGGAACTGGAAATTGAAGCCAACCAAACCCAAATTGACGACGCTAATTTGCAAATCAGCCAACTGCAATTGTTGATCAACCAAAAAAACCAGGAAATTTCCGACAACAAAAACATTCTTGGACAGTTAATTGTTGAGCTTAATGAATTTGACGATAAGTACGCTTTACAGACAACCGTGGGCAGCAATAATTTGTCGGATTTTTTAGACCAAATCCAATATACCCAAAATCTTCAGGACAAAATTTACCAGCTGGTAAAAAAAATTGAAGATTTAAAAACCCAACTCCAAAGCGAGCAGCATGACCTGCAAATCCAGGTTGTCCAGCTCGAGCAGGCCAAAGACCAGCTGGTAGTAAGCCAAAGTTCTTTAACTACGGTCAGGAACCAAAAACAGCAGCTGTATAACCAAACACAGGGGTTGGAAAAAAACTTCCAGAAACTCTTGGCCTCCAGCAAGCAAGACGCGGATAACCTGCAAAAAGAAATCCAGGACTTAGACGCCAAGGCAAGGGCAAAACTCGGAAACAAAACCATCACCGCCGCTAAAGGGCTCCTTGCTTGGCCCATAGACGGAATCCTTACCCAAGGCTACGGCAATACGGGCTTTACGGCTTTAGGGTATAATTTCCATAATGGGATTGACATCGCGGGGCCGCCCGGGCAGCCGATTTACGCCGCGGCCGACGGCGACGTGCTCTACACCGATCAGAGCAACGCGTCTTTCGGCAACTGGGTAGCGCTAAGAAGCTCGATAATTACTCCGAGCGGCCAAGCGCAAATTGTCACGCTTTACGGCCATATGCAAACATTTAAAGTGAGCGTCGGCCAGCATCTTTCAGAGGGAGATTTAATCGGTTACGAAGGCAACACCGGCAACACCACCAGGTTAATTTACGGTCCCGAGAGGGGATACCACCTGCATTTTGGAGTTTATGATGCCCAGGGTTTTGGCGTAAGCCAGGGAGCGTATGCCAAGACTTATGGGGCATATAAAGTGCCTTACGGCTACACCTACAACCCCTTGGATTTTTTAAGTCCTGACTAATACCGCGGCGTCATCCCGAGCGCAGCGAGGGATCTCTTACAACCTTAAACTTTCAATGCCCCAAAGAATCAAAAAATTTTTCCTCCTGTTGCTCTTAACCGAACTGCTTTTTGCCTATGCTCCGGCCTTTGCCCAAAGCCCTTCACCGGCTTATAATAGCGGCGTGGACAAACAGATTGAGGCCTACCTTTGC